>Ga0164290_1000433_pt1 | contig 136666 bp, 119 predicted proteins | sample Micstemetagenome_FD_108782 | JGI IMG/M metagenome (GOLD analysis project Ga0164290, IMG submission 108782) | Contaminated culture microbial community from soil near Moab, Utah, USA - Microcoleus steenstrupii SON62 (Illumina Assembly) | ecosystem: Environmental > Terrestrial > Soil > Soil crust... | reverse complement strand
TGTCGTCGCCCGCCATCTTCGGCATGAAGAAGGCCATCGAGGCGACGATGCCGATGTGGAGGAGGAACGAGAGGCCGATGAACATGTACGCGGCCGGCTCGAACGACGAGAGGACGCCGACCGGCGGCGCCTTGCCCGCGTTGACCGCGCTGACCTCGAAGACGAGGCCGGAGCCTTCGAGCTCCATGCGCGCCTTCGCATTGTTCGGGAGATCGAACTCGTGCGCGCCGCTCATCTCGCTCGACGGACGCGCGCGCCCGGAGGAGATGAGGTCGTGGAACGTGAAGGTCCCCTGGCCGGGGATGTCGATCGTGCCGCTCGAGCGCGGGAGGATGACGAGCGCCGCGCTGACGCCGCGCGCGACGACGACCGGCGCGCGCGTGGTGCCGAGCACCTCGCTCGGGACGAAGTAGTCGCAGCCCGTCTGCTCTTCACCGACGAAGAAGCTCTTCGGCGGGCTCTCGTGCGAGACGTGCAGCGTGTTCTGGTCCCACTTCACGAGGACCTCGACCGCCGCCGCATGCCCCTCGACCTCGTCCGGGTGGACGTCGGGGCCGCTCTTGATCATCGAGTACGTGAACGGCTGGTTCGGGTCGAAGTCCGAGCCGCCCGGCGCGTTGATCGCGTAGCTGTGACCGTGCCCCTGGTCGGCGGCGGTCGCAACGAACGGGTTCGCGGGAGCGAACGGGTTCGGCGGCGCGCTGAACGCGCTCTGCGCCGAGAAGGGATTGCCGCCGGCCGGCGGGCTGGACGCGGCGACCGCGCCCTGCGCGAACGGGTTGCCGCTGGCGCCCGGCGGCTGGCTCGAGGGAGCCGACTGCGCGAACGGGTTCGACGAGGCCGGCGCGGAGCCGAGGCCGAAGCCGCCCAGCGACGTTGCTGCGCCTTGACCGACCGTGTTCTGAATCGCCTCGGTCGGCGTGTTCACCTGCATCTGCGGTGCAGGCGGACGGTTCGACGGAGCCGCGACCGGCGGGGCCGCCATCGCCGCGGTGTGACCCACGCCCGTCGCCGCTTCGGCGCTCTCGAGCTGAATCATCGTCGACCCGATCTGGATCTGGTCGCCCGGGCGGATCTTGCACTTGTTGACGCGCTGCCCGTTCACCATCGTTCCCGGCTCGTTGCCGAGGTCGATGAGCGTGATGTCGTTCGGGCCCGCGACCTCGATCACCGCGTGCATGCGCGACGCGAGATCATCGTCGACGCGCAGGTGGCTGCGCGGGTCCTTACCGACCTTGACGATGTCCTGCGCGATCGTCTCGCGGCGAACGAGCTGGTCGCCCTGGTAGAGAGCGAACGACAGCGCAACCTTGGCCTTGCCTTCCATCTGCCGACCTTTCACGTACGAGTACTGCGCGTCTCACCCGGCTTCGCCGGGGCATTCAATCTTCACGACCGCTCTGCGGTCACCCCGTCTCGGGGTCCGAGGGGGCGGAGCCCCCTCGTCGGAACTAGAGATTCTCGACCGACTTCAGCATCTCCGGCACGAACGACGTGCGCGGGCGGATGAGGGTCGTGCGAACGGGACCGGGGCGAACGCGAATCGTCGCGTCGTTCGGACCGAAGCCGCCCGCCGCGAGCGGGTCGTCGGAGAACTCGTAGCCGTAGCCCTCGTCCTTGCCGCCTGCGCCCGTCGCCTTCGCGCCGCCGCCACCGGGCGCTGCGCCTCCCGGCTGCTGCGCGAACGCCGAAGCGCTGGTGAGGAGGAACGCTGCGGCGATGATCCCGAACAGAGCGCGCTTGGCCTTCATGGGTGTGCTCCTAGTCCTCGTGTCTCGCTGGCGGGCCGGCACCTTAGCCTGGCTGGCCTGATCCTTGTTAGTCTTCCAATTTCCCAGGAATTTTGCGCCGCGATTACAGTGTTATTGTACCGCCCGGCACCCTTGACAGCAAGTCGGGCGCATTCCGGAGACGCGCTTTGTCTAGCGGGATGCGCCGTGCTCAGGGGGTCTTGACACCGTCTCGCACGCGAAGGTTCCTGACAAAGTTGCTCGGGGCGCCGCTTTGCGGGACGTCCCGAGCTTCCTTGCCCTTTTTCGGGTCCTTCTTTCGCGGGGCTTACTGGCCGCCGGCCGGCGCGCCGCCGGCCGGAGCCGCACCCGCGGGGGCTGCGGCCTTCTGGTCCTCGACGCCGAGGTCCATGAACTTGAGCGTGTCGTCGATGTCCTGGATGCGCTCCTTCGAGCGCTTCACCGCACCGTCGTACTCCGGCTTGCCGGCCGCCTTGTCGATGAACGACTGGAAGATCTGCTGCGACTGGCGGAGGAGCGCCTTCTGCTTCTCCTTGTCGAGCGAGCCCTTCGCCTTGAACTCCTGCGTGAGGATGCCCTCGTTGTAGAAGGCGTCGGGCCGGTTCGGGTCGATCTTCTTCGCCGCGTCGAGCTCCGCCTGGACCGCGTTCACGCGCGCGTCGTAGTCGGTCTCGGACCCAGTGATGGGACCGCGCAGCGCGAGCGCCATCCCGAGGTGCGCGTCGTAGTCGTTCGGGCGCATCGCGAGCGCCTTCTGGTACGCGCCCTGCGCCTGCTCGAACCCGCGGAACCCGAGGTTGACCGCCGCGAAGTTCATCTGCGCCTCGAAGAACTTCGGATCGAGCTTCGCCGCCGTCGCGAACTCGCCGACGGCGCCGTTCACCTGACCGAGCTCGTTTTGGATGAGACCGGCGGTGTTGTGGATCGGCGCGTAGTTCGGGTTCTTGCGAATCGCCTGCGAGCAGACGAGCGCCGCGAGCTCGAGCTGCTGCACGTCGGCGCGCTTGCCCATCGCGGCATGCGTGACGACCTGCCGACCGCGCGAGCCCTTCGCCGTCGACTTCACCGCGCCCGCGCGCTTCTTCGCGAGCTGGAAGTAGTAGAGGGCGAGCTGGTTGAAGGCCGGCATGTACGCGTCGTCGATCGCGAGCGCGCGCTGCAGGTTCTTCTTCGCGCACTCCATGTCGTCCTTGCAGTCCTGCTGCCCCGACGCGCTGTCCCGCTGCATCTGGAACATCGCGAGGTTGACGAGCGCGGGGACGTTCTGGAACTGCGCGTCGGTGACGGCCTGCTGCATGGCCGAGATCGCGGCGTCTTCGTTCGCGTCTGCCTTGTACTGGTAGAGCGCGAGCTGCGCGCGGGCGTGGTGGAACTTCGGGTCCTCCTTCAGGACCTGCTCGAACTTCGCCTTCGCCTTCGCGTCGTCGTTGCAGCGCTGGTACGCGAGACCCGCGTTGAATGTCGCCTGGGCGAAGCGTCCGCCCTGCGCGCTCGTCGCGTCTTCGAACATCTTGGCGACGGCCCCGCAGGTCGCGTCGTTCCAATCGTTCGCCTTGTCGTGCTCGATGAAGGCGTCGAGGCCGGCGTTGAACTTCGCCTGCGCGTCCTTCGACACCTCCGCCGTCGGCGTTCCACCGCCGCCACCGCCACCGCCGCCGGGGGTCTTCGGACCCTCGCCCGCGGCGCCGCCACCACCGCATGCAGCGGCGGAGGCAGCGAGCGTGATTGCGAGAAGAGAGGTCTTGATCGAGTTCATGTGCTGCTTCCTCACTTCTTCTTTCCGCCGGGGAGAGGCCGCGCCCCGCCCTTCGGGGCCGGAGCCGCAGCCTTCGGTGCGGGCTTCGCCGCGCCGCCGCCGTTGCCCTTCGTGTCCTTCGCGCCGCCGCCTTCTTCCGTCGTCGACACGGTGGTCTTCTCCGGAGCCGCTGCGGGCGGGTGCCAGAACGTGCCGTCGGTGAGGACCGGCGGCGCCTTCTCGTCGAGGCCGCTGTTCGAGAGCGTGGGCGCGCCGCGCAGCTCGTCGACGACGTGGTATTCGGCCTTGTAGTTCTTCGCGAGCCACACTTCGCAGTTGCGGCTGAACTCGTCGAAGTACTGGTACTTGACCGACAGATCGAGGCACTTCTTGAGCGCCGGCTTCGCGTTGCGGACCTTGAACGGCTCGGAGGCCGCGTCGAGGCTGTCGTAGTAGACGCCGCGGAGCTCCGCGTCCGTCTTCCACGCCGTCGGGATCGGCGCGCGGCGGAAGTCGTCGACGAAGTCACCCCACATGAGACCGGCGCGGGAGCCCGCGGCGATGACCCACTTCGGGGGCGGAACGGGCTTCAGCTCGAGGATCTTGATGTACTCGGGCTCGACCTTCTCGATCGCTGCCTTCTTCTTCTCGTACCAGTCCTTCACCTTGGTCTGGATGTGCTTGACCACGGTGGCCTTGTCGCCGGGGCCCTGGTACGCCGGGAACTTCAGCGTATCGACCTCCGCCTTGCGGCGCTCCTCGGCGGCGAAGAAGAACGCCTCGCCGACCGCGTTGAGCGCCTTCGCGAGACGGCGATCCTTCGCGCCGTCGTCTTCACCCGGGTACGCCGCACGGATGGCCGCTTCGGCCTTCGCGGGGTCGGACCAGATGCCGCGAACCTTGGCGTACTCGCCCTTCGCGAGGTTCTCGCCCGTGCCCTTGAAGCCCTTCAGGTAGACGCGGCCGAGCGTGGCGTGCGCCTGCGCCTGGACGTCCGGCGCCGCCTTGTCGATGACGGACATCGAGCCGGTGAGCGCGCCGCGTGCCTTGTCCCAGTCTTCCTTGTCGGCGTAGTGCGCGCCGACCGCGAAGGCGATCGAGGCGGTCTGCGCCGGCTTCGAGCCGCCGTAGTTCTTCGTGAACGTACGCGCGTCGTCGATCGCCTGCTCCTCCTGGCCGAGACCGAGACGGAGGATGACGGCGTCCGAGAGGGCCTTGTCGGCGTCGGGCGCCTTCGGGTCCATCTTCGCGTAGCGCTCGTACCAGTCGGCCGCGAGATCGTAGACCGCGATGGCCTGGTAGTTACCGCCGATCTCGTACGTCGCCTTCTTCGCGAGCGGCGAGTTCAGCTTGAGGCGCTCGTCGTATGCGAGGAGCGAACGACGGACGGTGATCGCCTTGGCGACGAGGCGCGCGGCCTGGAACGCGCGAGCCGCGTTGTACGCGATTTCGTCGCATTTCTCGGCCTGCGGCTGCTGGTTGTTCGAGACCGGATCCTGGCAGTACTTCCGGAACATCTCGAAGTACGCCGTGCCGCCCTTCTCGTAGAGAGCGAGGGCTTCCTTGCCGCCTTCCTTGTCGGCGCGCTCGACGAGCTTCTGCGCCTTGAGACGGAGGATGTCGACCTGGATCTTGTTCAGGGTCGTGCACTGGTCGGCGTTCTTCGCCGCCTTCTCGCCCTGGCAGTACAGCTCGACGAACTTCGGAACGTCCTGCTCCATGTCGTCGAAGCACGCCGTCTTCTGGAAGTGCGAGCCGAGGACGTTGACGCTCTCGAGATAGAGCTGCGACGCGTAGATTCCGACGTCGCGATCCGAGTTGTTGAGCGCGATGTCTCGGAAGCCGATGGCGGCCTCCTCCCAGTGCTGCGCCTCGAAGTACGTACGCGCGCGGGCGTACTTCACTTCGACGAGCTGCTCCTGGCCCGCGTTGTCGGTCTTCGGCGGGTTGATGTAACAGATGTACCGGTTGAAGGCCTGGACCATGCCCTTCTGGTTCTCGGACATGTCCTTCGGCTTGAGCTTCTCGCGCTCCGCCTCGGCCTGCTTGGCCTTGTCCTTCTCCGGCTTCTCCTTGCCGCCCGGAAGGTTGCCCGCGCCCTTACGATCGGCGCCGCCCTTGTGCGTCTCTTCGTAGATGTTCTGGTAGCAGAGCACCGACGCGTACGCGGCTTCCGGAGCTTCCGGCGCCGTCGGGTTCTCCGCGACGACGGAGTCGAACGCGGGCCCGCACTTCGCCCAGTCCTTCTGGAAGTAGAGCAAGTCCGCCATCGCGTACTTGATCTTGTAGATGGTCGGCCAGTCTTCCTTCACGACGCGCGGGAACTGGAACGTCGAGAACTCCTGGGCGTTCCAGGTGTCGACGACCTTCTTGTAGAGCTGCGCCGCGAGCGCCATCGTCTTCGTGTCGCCGGTGCCACGCTGGCCCTGCGAGCCGACGGCCTCGAGGTGCCACGCCATCGCCGTCTCGGTCGCGAGAGCGGCGCTCTTGTTCGCGCACTCCTGCTTCAGCTCCGCGCTGTACGAGCCGTTCTTGAACTCGTTGGCGACCTTGATCTGGTTGTCGACCTCTTTGACGATGACGTCCTTGTTGCCGGACTTCATGGCCATCGTCGCTTCGGTGATGTGCGCCTGGTAAACGCAATGCCGCCCCGATTTGTCGCGGCCCATGAGGTCCTTGTAGAGAAGGATCGCCTCCGGGTAGTGACCGGTATCGAGGTAGTTGTTACCGAGGTCGTCCATCATCTTGTACGTCTTCTCGTTCGACCCCTGCTGGTCGCCCGAGATGTTGTGCAAGAAGTTGTAGGCCTGCGCGGGGTCGCCCTTCAGGGCGTAGACCGGGATGACGTCGCGACGCGCGCTGTCGGCGAGCTTCGCTGCACCGGGCAGCTGGTTGTGGACGACGCCGAACTCGATCGTCTTCTTGAAAGCGTTGAGCGACTTGTCTAGCTCGCCCTTGTTCCAGAAGACGTACGCGAGCTTGTACCAGGCGTAGCCGTAGACCTTGTTCTGCGGCGCGGGGTACTTGATGACCTCGCTGTACGCCTGCGCGGCGAGATCCCACTTCGAGGGATCGCCCTGCGCTTCGTTGAAGAACAGCTCGCCGAACGCGAGGTACGCGTTCGGGATGTACTTCGAGTCGGGGCGCTTCTTGATGAGGTCGTAGTAGACCGAGCGCGCGTTCTTGAGATCGCTCGCCTGTTCGTACTCGTACGCGAGATAGTAGAGGACCTCGTCGAGCTGCCCGTAGGTCGGGTAGTCGTTGACGATCAGCGTGTAGTAATCGATGGCCTTCTTGCGCGCGGCCTTCATCACCGCGTCGGCCTGGTTCGCCTGCGTCTGCTGCTGACCGGCGGCCTGCGGGTTCGACTTCTTGAAGCCGTCACGCTTGATCTCCGCTTCCGTCTTGTCGCGGAAGGCGGCGGCTTCGAGCTCGACGTACGCCTCGGCGAGGCGGCGTCCGAGCTGCGGGCGGTCGGGCGCGTTCTTCTTCGTCGTCTCGAAGAGGCGCTCGAGGCCCTGGATCTCGGTGACGAGGAGGGCGCGCTGGCGTGCCTGCAAGCGGCTCTTGCGCTCGTCACGCGGCGCGTCCTGGAGCGACGGGTTCGTCGGCTTGGTCTGCTGGTCTCGCTTCTTCAGATCCGCGGGAGGCGGAGCCGAGTGGAAGTTCACCTGCGGAGCCTTGCCGTGTTTACCGACGTCGAACTCCTTCGGCCCGTTACCCCCGCAGGCGCTCAGCGACTGCTTCGCCTTTTCGTCGATGCAGACGTCCGCCGCCCAGGCCGTCGGGACGCTCCCGGCGATGATCGCGCCGAGAACCGTAACTTGGAAAACACGCTTCATGAGAAACCCTACCTCCCACACTTCGAGGTGATGGTCTGCCGATAGAACCCGAGCTCGTCGCGCCAATACTCGCCGTCGAACGGCCAGATGACGTGCTCCTCGTCGGGCTTCACGATGTTGCGCTCGGACTCCTGGGCGGTGACCTGGGAGCCGGCGATGGCGGCGTCGAGCTGGTTGCGCTTCGCCGCGGTGACGTCGATGAGGATCTTCGCGCTGTCGCGGAGGTGCTCGTTCAGCTCGTCGAGGTTGCGCTGGTAACGCTCGCGCGCGAGCTGACCGGCGTTACGCACCGCGATGTCGCGGGCGAGCTGCAGCGAATCCTTCACGTCGTTGCCGAGCGGCGAATCGCGGAAGCTCGCCGGCGCCTTCTGGAAGCGCTTGCCCTCGTCGTCGAGCACCTGGACGTACGAAAGGTGGCGGAGCAGCTGACGATCGGAGAGCGCGTTCTCGACGACCGTCTTGATGCGCGGCGGGAGATCCGCCTTGCCGTCACGGACGTCCTTCAGGAACTTGTAGAAGGGCTCGTCGGCCTCGTCGCCCTTGAACCGGCCGAGGACCTTGTTGAGGTCGTCGTAGATCGGCTGGTACTTGGACTGGAACTTCGCGACGATGATCTCCGCGTCGTCGTACTGGCAGTTCGCGAAGTAGATGACGGCCTTGAGGACGTCGGCTTCCGGGTAGTACGAGTTCGGGAAGTACGGCGACTGGATCGTGTGCACGTTGCCGAGCGCGTGCGCGTAGTCGCCGGCCATGAAGTAGGCCCACGACTCCTCGAAGAGCGCGTCGAGCCAGTACTCGCTGCCGACGTCGACCTTGTTCCAGTACTTGACCGCGGCCGAGAGCTTCGAGCTGTCGATCGTCGGAGCGTTGTTCTCGTCGAGGCGGACCGACGCCGAGTAGTACGTGCGGGCCATCGAGAGGAACGCGAGGTCCCTCATGCGGTCCTCGTCCTCGAGACCTTCGACGCCTTCGTCGATCGCTCCGACGATGCGCTGGAACGACTGCACGGCGGGAACGGACTTCCTCACCTGCACGTTCGAGATGCCCGAGAAGAACTGGCTCTTGATGTAGTACTTCGACTGGCGATCGACCTTGCCGAAGAGGCGGAGCGCGTCCTCGTACTGGCGATTGCGGTACTTGTACCGGCCGAGCAGGTAATTCAGCTGCCAGAACAGCTCGCGCTGGTTCTGGTTGTTGAACTTGTCGATGGCGGCGTCGTTGTACTTACCGACGCGCTCGACGATGTCGGCGGGCTCCGGCAGGTCGGTCGCGAGCTTCGCGAGCCAGAGGAGCGTCTCGTTGAACTTGAGGTGGTTCGGCTTGTCCGCGATCTCGGAGAAGATGCCGTACGCGGCTTGGTAGAACTTGAGGCGGTAGAGCGCGATCGCGAGGTGGTACTGCGCGAGCTGCTTGTTGCCTTCGTCGTCGCCCGTCTCGCCCTTGTAGACGCGATAGAGAGCGAGCGAGGCATCGCCCCACTTCTCGCCGTCGAAGAGGCGCTTCGCCTGCGCGGCCTGCTCGGTCATCTGACCGGCGACCGGCGCGGGACCGGTGTCTGCCGCCTTCGGCTGCGTGCCCGTCGGCGCGGGCGCGGGCTCGTCGAGCTCGATCGAATCACCGCCGCCACCCGCGGGCGGCGCGGGCTTGCCCGCGGGCTTGCCTGCCGGCTTCCCTGCCGGCTTGCCCGCCGGTGCTGCCGGCGGCTTGCCCTTCGGCTTCTGCGCGTAAGCCTGCGAGCCCGCGAGCGAGAGGGACAGCATCAACGTGCCCGACGCGATGAGGACCTTGCGCAAGAGAGAGTGACGCATCCTTGTTCCTCGCCTTGGTGAGGGAGCTCGCGTCGTCAGGCGACGCGCGTGACCGTGAGCGGTTCGGTGTGCAGTGCAGTGACGGCCGCCGTCAGGGCGACGACGCCACGAAGAGGATCGACGGGAGTGACGCGATCGCGGACGACTGACGGCGATGCGCGTGTGTTGCGGGTGCTGCGAGCCATGCACGCCTCTGCGGCGCGCGTCGAAAAGTGTAAGAAATCTGCAAAGATATTCCCGGCGAGCCGCGGAATGGTACGGAGGCTAATTCGCGTTTGTCAAGGCGATCCCGCGCGTTGCCACACCCTCGTGCGAAGGCGCGCTCGGTTTCAGGCGTGAACTCGGAGTGGCGTCAGAGGCGTGTGCCTAAAAAAGGACAGTGACTCGGTACCGAGAAGCGGAACGGAGTCACCATCCGACGACGACAAGAACCCGCCGCGACGGGATCGCTTGGATGGCGACCCTAACCGACCCTCGGCCCGAGCGCGCCGTCTACCGCGACGGTGGCAGGTCGACGCGACGCGATCGAGACGACCGCGACGTCACGGGCACTCTCGCGACCGTGCCGACGACGGGACACGCGAACGGCGGCCATCGGGCAAGACGACGCCGTGATGAAGCGGCGAGCGATGGCCGGGTCGCGCCGACGCGCGCCGGAGAAAGTAACGAAGACATGCTTGACGCTCTGCTTCGCGCGCAGGTACCGTCCCGCCCCACGATGACGCGTGCGATCCTCACGGGTTTGCTCCTCGGTACGGGACTCGTCCTCGCGAGCCCGGGCTGCGCCGACGAAGGCGTTGGCGATCCGTGCACTCCGGAGCAGGAGTACGACCCGAGCTTCCTCGGCTTCGACGAGAAGGAAGTCAACGTCGAGTCGAAGAGCTTCCAGTGCCGGACGCGCGTGTGTCTCGTGAATCACTTCCGCGGCCGCACCTCGTGCCCGTACGGCCAATCGGCCGACCAGACGGCGCCGAGTGGCGCGCAGCCCTGCAAGATCCCTGGCACGCAGGACGCGGTCACCGGGCTGACGAACCAGAACGACCCGGCGAGCTTCCGCGACTCTCGCCGCAAGTCGCTCGTGCCCGCCCAGTGCGTCGATCGCAACAAAGATCGCGCGGTCTACTGCTCGTGCCGCTGCGCCGACATCAACGGCGAGCGTCCGGGCGATCAGGTCTTCTGTGATTGCCCCGACGGCTTCACGTGCGAGCCGCTCGTCACCTCGATCGGCAAGGGCAACGAAGGCCTCACCGGCTCGTACTGCATCAAGAGCGGCACGGCGTTCAACCGTGACAGCGCGTGCAACCAGGGTGACTGCGACCCGGTCACGAAGAAGTGCGACTGAGCCCGGCGCGGTAGCGCAGGGCTCCAGCCACGAACCATCACGAGCCTCGCGCCCTCGCGCGAGTGAAGCGTCGCGCGCACGGCACGCCAGCGGGCGCGCCGCGGAAGCCGCGGCAGCGGAGACGCTCCTCGCGAGCGGCTTCCGCATCCTCTGGCGCAATCTCCGCATCGGGGCGCTCGAGCTCGACATCGTCGCGAAGCGCGGCGACCTCGTCGTCGTCGTCGAAGTGCGCACGCGCGGGCGCGGCTCGTTCGAGAAGCCGCTCGCGAGCATCTCGCGGACGAAGCGACTGACGCTCCTGCGTGCTTCGCGCGCGCTCTGGAAGGGACGCATCGCGAAGATGGCGGAGGTGAAGCGCATGCGCATCGACGTGGCCGCGGTGACGGCGGACGAGAGCGGCGCGCTCGCGGTGGAGTGGATCGCCGGAGCGATCACCGAAGACGACGCCTGAGCGGCGCCTTCAGCCGAAGACGACGACGCCGAGCTTCACGAGGCGGCACAACGCTTCGAGCGCAGCGTGCTTGGGCATCGAGCCGAGGTCGAGGAGGTTCTGCACCGTCGTCGCGCCGTCGATCTGCGCGGCGACGAACGCCGTCCGCGGATCGAGCGGAAGCGCGACGAGGCTCTCCGCGGACCGCGTGAGCCGCGGGACGGCGCTCGCGGGAGGCAGGCCGACGGCCTCGAGCGCATTCGCGGTCGAGCGCGATCGACCGAGCGACCACGACGAGCCGAGGTCGCACGACTCCTGCGCGATGGTCGCTCGTCGCACGCGGCGACGCGCGAGCGCGCCGAGCTGCACGCTGCTCTCGACCGTGCGCCGCGCAGCATCGCCGAGTGTCTCGCCTACGCCGATCTGCGTCGCCTTCTTCGGTCTCACGGTCGGCATCGTCCCCGCCCCACGCGTCGTCGTGCGTCCTGCCACGTAGAGAACGCTAGCGAACGAATACGCGCGGGCACGCACGAAGTGCCTATTTTTGCGAGCTTGCGGCGCTCTGTCGCGAACGCGCCGCAGCATGCGCGGCGATCCGACCGGTCGAGCGTGACATTGCTCTACGAGCGACGATCACCCGACATCCGCGCTCGTGGCGAAACGTCACGCGAGCTCGCGCGCGATGCCCGGCTCCAGCCAGACGAGTCGCTCGGCGAGGGATGCGCCGGCCGGCGCAGAGGAGAAGGCGCGGTCGACGTCTGCGCGCGTCTCGCGGAAGTGCGTCCAACCCTCGTAGTGCACCGGGACGATGCGGGCGCGCGGAAACAAGCTCGCGAGGGCGACGGCTTCGGCAGCGTTCATCGTGAAACGAAAAGGGCCATAGTGAGCGGCGCCGAGATGCGCGACGACGACGTCGACGTCGAAGCGCGCGGCGACCTCGTGCACGCCGCGGAAGAGGACCGTGTCGCCGGTGATGTAGAGCGTGCGTCCGGCCGCACGGACGACGAAGCCGACGACGCAGCCCACGAGGGGCAGGCTGAGCGGCGGACCGTGGCGCGCGGGAGCGGCGACGACCGTGACCGACGAGGAGCCCCGAGTCACCGTGGTCTCGGCGAAGGGCGCGAGCCCGACGAGCTCGCCGCGTGCACCGGAGCGCCGCGCGAGCCGCTTGGCGGCGGCTTCCGTGGTGACGACGCGAGGCGCGCGCGAGAGAACGGCGCGCCCCGCGGCATCGAGGTTGTCTCCGTGCTGATCGTGGCTGAGCAGCACGGCATCGACGTCCGGCAGGTCGCCGGCGGCCGCGGCCGTCGCGTACGTCTTCGTCGACTGGAACGTGGGCGCGAAGACGTGCGTCGTCCCCGCCGGATCGAACACGGGATCGGTGAGCAGGCGCACGCCGCCGAGCTCGACGAGCAGCGTCGCGGTTCCGAAGTACGTGAGGCGCATGGCAGTGCCGCGCGCGCTCTGCGAGCTTCGCGCGGCCGAGCGTCAGAGGTCGAGGGCGGCGGCCATCTCGTCGCGCACGTGCTTGATCTTGGAGATCGCTTCGTCGCTCGCGCCCGATGCGCGGGCGGCGTCGAGCGCTTGTTCGAGCTCGCGGACCTCGTTCCGTTGACGGTCCTTCAGCTTCTCGACCATCGACGCGAAGACCTCGAAGAAGTCCTGGAGCTCGTCGCCCTTGCGAAGCCGGCCTTGGAAATTGAGCTTCCCCTCCCCCACTTGGCGAAGAAGCAGCTTCATCTTGTAGATGGGCCCCACGACCTTGTGGGTGAAGTAGATGCCGAGCAGACCGATGAGCACGACGAGGAGCGCGAGACCCGCGACGAGCGACGTGAGCATCGTGTTCTGGTGCGCGATGGTCGCCTGCTGCTGCGCGAGCAGGAAGCGGTGCTTCTCTTCGAGCTGCTTGTCGAGCTCCTGAGCGCTCTTGTCGAAGGTGCCCGCGAGCTCCGGCGCGTCGGCGTACTCCTTCTTGATCTGCATCTTCACGAGGTCGCTGTTCTTCTGACTCTCCTTGATCAGCTCCTCGCCCTGGCCGATGACCTTCTGGCTCTGGGCGGTGACCTCGCTGCTCGTTCGGTAGAGGAACACGCCCATGATCGCGCTGATGACCAGCGCGACGCCGATGATCATCCCGGTCCATTTCAGCTGGAACCGAGCATCGAGCAGGTAGTTCTTGATGCTGCGCTTGTACTTCACGGCGGGAGCGGGATGTGCGGAGGTCGTCATCGGGGCCTCTAGAGGAATGCGCTCGCGTTCTGGGCGAACTGCTCGCTTGCGAGCCCGGCCGCCATGTCCAACATCTGGTCTTCGGACGACTTGTCGCCGTTCGAGACGCCTTCCTTCGTGAGCGTTTTGTCGACGTTGCCGAGCAGCGACTTGCCTGGATACGTGAAGACGCCGATCTTCACCTTCACGCGCAGGTTGCCGCCCGAGTAGTCGAAGCGATCGACCGCGATGGCGAGGTAGAAGCCGGACAGCTTCCGCTTCTTCATCGTGTCGCGCGCGGAGTCGGCGGTCTCCTTCGGCGGAGCGATCTGCACCGTCCCCGCGGCTTCGAGCTTTTGCTTGATGGCCTTCAGGACGACCGCTTCGACCTCCGGCTGCGAGCGGCCGGTCGAGTTCGCGACCGTCGAGAGCGAGATGTAATACTTCGCGTTCGGGTTGTTCTTGATCTTCTCGTCGCTGCCGCCGCCCGGGTCACCACCGCCGGCCGCGGAGATCGCCTCGATCGCGCGAGTGATGGCGATCTTCACGCCGTCGTTCGACTCGCGCCCGTCGCGCGCACGGAGGCAGCCGAGCGCCGACGGCCGGGAGAGGCGCTTCATCGCGACCGCCGCAGCCTGACGAACGACCTCGCTGGAGTCGTCGAGCGCACCGCAAAGCGGAGGAACGGCGCCGTCGTCGTTCGTCGCGCCGAGCGCGAGCGCTGCGTTCGTGCGAACGCGGAAGTCGTCCGCGCGGAGTTTGTCCGCGAGGAACTTCACGCGCTCGGGATCCGCGTGGGCTGCGTGAGGCGCAGCCAACACGAGCATCGCCGTCAGCAGCCCAGCCCCCAGGACCCGCCCGTGCATCGACCTTCGAAAGCTATCACGCATCGCCGGGCCTCTCGCACTTCCTTTTCGCGCTACCCTCACGCCCACCTCGACTCGCATCACGTCGCGTCGCCGAGCTCGCGCGCCGAGCCGCTGTCCGTCCGGGACGACCGGAGAGACGAGCTCCGCGGAGCGAAACTTCACTCGCTTCGCGCGCTCTCTCTTCTTGTTCACCCGCGCTGTCTCGTCGCCCCGTGAAACGCTCCGCCTCCTCACCTCCTTCGCTCGTCGCGCGCATCGTTCGTGCGCTGGTGGTGGTCGTTTGGGCGCTTCTTCCGCTGCTCGGCTCCACCTCGGTCGCGCGCGCGCAGGGTCTGAAAATCAAGGTGCGCGGGAGCGCGAAGCTCGTCGCTCACGCATCGCGCGACCACGTCGGCGCGGCGGCAGACGGGACCGTGGACCTCGTTCTCTCCGGCGCCCTGTCGGACGACGCGGGTCAGCCGCTCGCGGGAGAGACGGTGACGGTGCACGTCCGGCGCGAGAGCGATCCGCGCGACGCGCAAGCGATCGAGGGGCTGCGGGGAGCGCGCTCGTGCGACAGAGGCACCGATCGCCCGCCGACGGCCTACGCTGTCCGCGTCGCGGGCCCGGCGGATGCTCCCGAGGTCGTGACGGTGACCGACGACGGCGGGCGCTTCTGTTTTCGCGCGCGGCTCGCTGCCGATCGCCACATCGCGCATCTCGCGTGGCGCGGCTCCGCGCTCGTCGACGCGTCGGACGTCGACGTCGCGTTCGACCTTTCGCGCCAGACGCTCCTGCTTCGGTACGACCCGACGCCGATGGTCGTCACGCTCGACTCGCCGCGCACGTCGTTCGAGGTCGCCGCCCTCGTCGAAGAAGAAGGAGCGACGCACGCGCAACCTCGCCTCGAGCTCGCGCTCACGAACGAACAGAACGTGGAGCTCGGTCGCGCGGTGACCGACTCGAGCGGGCGCGCGCGCTTCATCGCCGAGACCGCGAAGCTCGGACCTCCGGGACGCGGCGAGCTCCGCGTTTCGTTCCGCGGCGATCGTGACACGGCGTTCGCGACGACCGTCGCCGAGATCGAGCGGCGCGTGAAGGTGAGCGTTCGCGTCCCTGCGGCCGAGCGCGGCGAGCTCACGGCGCAGGTGCCCGAAGAAGGCATCGCTCTCCTCGTCGACGTCACCTCCGCGGCGGGCCCGGTGTCCGAAGGGGGCGTGGAGGCTCGCATCGGCGAGACCGTGATCGGAGCCGCCCCCGTCGAGCGAGGCGTCGCGCGCCTGACGCTCACGTTCACTTCGCCGGGGAACGAGGCGCTCGTTCGCCTGCGCTACGCCCCCAGCGCACCGTGGTTCGAGCCACTCGGCGACTCCACGGTGCGCGTGCCGATCCGCGGTCCGAGCTTGCTCTCGAAAGCGCCGATCCTCCTCGCCGGCGTCGCGGTGCTCGTGTTCTTCCTGGTCGGGCGCGTCGCGTCCAAGAACTCGAAGCCCGAGCCCGCACCGGCGAAAGCTGCCGAGGCGGAGGCGCGGGTCGGCAAGCCGCGCCTCGACGTCGTGCGCCACGCGGCGCGCGGCGAGAGCGGCTGGCGCGGGCAGGTCGTCGACGCGCACGAGGGGACGCCGGTGCCTGACGCACGCCTGTGGATCGAGCGCGGCACGTTCGACGGTCAGCGCATCTTGGCGCGCGCGCAGGGAGACCGGCATGGACGCTTCGAGCTCCCGCCGTTCGAGGGCGTCGTCGGCGACGAGCAGATCGCGTGCGAAGCGCCGCTCCACGCGCGGCTCGTGCAACCGCTTCCCCCGCCTGGCGAGCTTTCGATCGCGGTCGTGCTCCGGCGCCGCGCGGTCCTCGCGCGCCTCGTTTCGTGGGCCCGACGACGCGGCGCGCCTTTCGACGTGAAGCCGGAGCCGACTCCGGGGCACGTGCGCCGTGCCGCCGCAAACGACCCGGCGACCGCGCGCTGGGCCGAGGCGGTCGAGCGCGCGGTCTTCGGCGCGGGCCACGTCGACGCTCGTGTGGAGGGCGAGATCGACCGCCTTGCGCCGACGCCGGGAGCCCCTCCGCGCGCCTCCGAAGCCGACGACGCGCCGACGGACGAAGACGACCGACGTTGACGACCTCTCCCGCGGCTCCTTATAAGGAGTGCCCCGCGATGGACAACCTCCCGATCGTCTTGGTCGTCGTCGCCGTCGTCGTCGTCGCGGCGTTGGTGTGGCTCCTCTTCTTCCGGAAGAAGGCGCTGCCGGACGACGCGCGCACACCGAACAAGGTCGGCCTGGAGCCGACGCCGCGGAAGACCGACGTCGCTTCCGACGCGCCTCCGGCGCGAACGAAGCCGACCCTCCCGGAGACGCTTCCCTCGACGGACGTGCTCCCCGACGAATCGACGAGCCTTCCGGCGGTCGAGACGCCGGCGCCGGCGCCGCCCGTCGTGTCGAAGAAGGACGTCGCCGGCCTGCGGAAAGGCCTCGCCGCCACGCGCGGCGGGTTCATGGCGCGGCTGAAGGCGCTCTTCACCGGCAAGAAAGAGATCGACCCGGCCATTCTCGAAGAGATGGAGGAGGTCATGCTCACGAGCGACGTCGGCGTGAAGACCACGCAGGCGATCCTCGAGCGTCTTCGCGAGAAGCTGCAGAAGAACGAGCTCGCCGATGCGGACGCGGTGTGGGCCGCCCTCCGCGCGGAAGCGACGCGCATCCTCGACATCGGCGGCGCGAAGCCGGCCACGGGGCGGCCCACCGTCGTGCTCATGGTCGGCGTGAACGGCGTCGGCAAGACGACGACGATTGGCAAGCTCGCGACGAAGTGGACGGCCGACGGCAAGAAGGTCGTCCTCGCGGCGGGCGACACGTTCCGCGCGGCTGCGGTCCAGCAGCTCGAGGTCTGGGGCAAGCGCGTGGGCGCCGAGGTGGTGAAGGGCAAAGAGGGCGCGGACCCCGGCGCGGTCGCCTTCGAGGCCACGAAGAAAGCCGGCGAGCTCGGCGCAGACGTCCTCCTCGTCGACACGGCCGGTCGCCTTCACACGAAGGTGAACCTCATGGAGGAGATCAAGAAGGTGAAGCGCACCATCGCCAAGGCGATGGACGGCGCGCCTCACGACACTCTCCTCGTGCTCGACGCGACGACCGGGCAGAATGCGCTCACGCAAGCGGTCCTCTTCAAAGAGGCCCTCGAGCTGACGGGTCTCATTCTCACGAAGCTGGACGGCACCGCGAAGGGCGGCGTCGTTCTCGGCGTGTGCGACGAGCTGAAGGTGCCCGTGCGGTACATCGGCCTCGGCGAGCGCGCCGAGGATCTCCGCGAGTTCGTCGCCGCCGATTTCGTCGAGGCGCTCTTCGGCCGTGACGACGACGAAGCGGCGGCCGCGTGAGCGTCACGCGCGCGTCAGCAGGGCATTCCGTGCACGATACATCGAGTCAACTGCAAACCGCACGGATCGCTCACACGACGAAGATCCAGTTGATGCGGTCCCGAGACGTCCTTTGAGATTGCTCGGCCGAAAAAAATCATGATATCGTGCCCCGCGGTTTCGCAGTTACCGGATTCCCCAATTTTTTCAGAACGTTACGCACCTTGTCATCGCACTCCATCGACAGCGCGAACCGTCGAAGCGGAAGGGGTTTCTCGATGAAGCAGGCTCGTTGCTGGCTCTCCTTGGCAGCAGCATTGCTGTTGTCACCGGCCGGCGTGGCCCATGCGCAGGGGAAGAAGGCGCCCGCGAAGCCGCCCGCGACCGCCCCCACGCCTCCTCCCTCCGGCGGTGCCGGCGGCGACATCGAGCTCGATGCGCCGACGCCGGCGGATCCGACGCCACCGCCTACGGGCGGTGATACGGGCACTGCCCCGGCGGCGACCGGCGGCGGCGGCGGCATCTGCGAGATCGATCCGTCGGCGTGTCCGAAGCAGTCGGACATCAAGGCGCTCGCGAACAAGAACGTTCGCGCGGACGTCTACGCCGTCCAGCAGATCTACGCGCTGCGCCGCGGTCGCGTCGAGCTGATGCCCTATTGGAGCTTCAGCCTGAACGACCAGTTCGTGCAGCACCCCGGCCCGGGTCTCGGCATCAACTACTACCTCACGAACGTCCTGGCGATCGGCCTCAACGGCACGTTCCACCAGCCGTTCAACGGCGACTCGGAATTCAACTTCGAGAACCGCCGCGCGACGCGCCTCGCGGTTCCGCTGAACGAGTACCAGGCCGCCGGTACCGTGAACTTCACGTACGTCCCGATGTACGGCAAGTTCAGCGGCTTCAACCAGTTCATCTTCCACTACGACGGATACGTCGTCGGCGGCGTCGGCGCTCTGCGCACGCGCCCCATCGCCGTCATCGACCCGGACAACCGCAAGTTCGATTACGACTGGCGCCTCGCCTTCTCGATCGGAATCGGCCTTCGCGTCTTCCTCAATCGCTGGTTCGCCGTCACCGCCGAAGTCCGCGATTACATCTACATCGAGCAGCTCGAGGCCACGACGGTCGCGCCGACGCAGGAAGGTCAGCGCAATCCGAATACGTGGTTCGGCGACAAGCCGCTCACCAACAACTTCCAGGCCCAGCTCGGCATCAGCATGTTCTTGCCGTTCAGCTGGGAGTACCGGCTTCCGAAGTGATGGCCTCCATGAAGCGCACCGTGAAGAGGACGGACATGAAGCGACGCTTCTCCCGAAATCGCGTTTGGCGCTCGTGCGGGGCCCTGCTCGCCGGAGCGGTCACCGCCTGCTGCGCCCTCGTGGGGGCTCCGAAGCCCGCCGCCGCGCAAGAAATCCAGCTGACCGGGCCGCTCGCGGGCGCGCCGTCGGTCCGCAAGCTGCGCCTCTATCGTGAGGGTCGTTTCGAGATCGCCCCCGGCATCTCGTACACGCTCCTCAGCGAGTACGAGCGCACGCTCTTCGTCAACGCGCGCCTCCAGTACAACGTGTTCGACTGGCTGGGCGTGGGCGTGTTTGGCGGCGTCGGCGTGCTGAATCTCAGCACCGACCTCACCGACCGCGTCCAGGAGACCGCGCCGCGCAACTCGCGTACGGCGGCCAACGTCCCGCCGCGCAACGGTCCCTCCTTCGAGGAGCAGACCGGCAAGATGCGCTTCATGGTGACGCCGCAGGCGACGTTCAGCCCGTTCCGCGGCAAGCTCGCCATCTTCCAGAAGCTGTTCGTCGACACCGACCTGTATCTGCACGGCGGCGTCGCGATCGTCGGTCTCGAAGAGCGCAACGACTGCGGCGTCGGACAGTGCACGCAGCTCGCGTCGTTCGCGACGAAGTCGCGCATCGCCGTGGCGCCGTCGTTCGGCCTGGGGCTCACGCTCTACACGTCGAGCCTCGTCAGCCTGAACTTCGAGTACCGCGCGTTCCCCTTCTCGTGGAACCGCGGTGGCTTCGACTCGCGCGGCGGCGCTCCCGATGCGTCCTTCCCGGACAACCAGATCAACTCGGAAGACCGCACCTTCCAGTTCAACCAGACGATCGGTCTGAACGTCGGCTTCAGCCTCCCGGCGCAGCCGAAGCTCTCGGACTGATCGCCGCGGCGCGAAGCGCCGACACGCGGAAACGCGGAAACGCAAAGAGGCGGGCTGCTCGAGCAGCTCGCCTCTCTCGTTTTGTGGCTTCGTTCGCGACGTGCGACGCGTGCGCCCGTGCGCGAGAGACGCTCAGCCGCGTTTCGTGACGAAGCCCGAGCCGTCGACGGAGTACTGCGCGGGAAGCGCCTTCCGTACCGCATCGCGCTGCTCTTCCGGGACCTCCCAGCCGAGCGCGGCGAAGCCATCGGCGATCTTCGAGCGAACGCGCACGCTCTCTTCGTCGAGGATGAGAGCGATGAGCGCCGGGACCGCGGCCTTGTCTTTCTGCGCGAGCGTCGCCGTCACCGCATAGAAGCGCGCCGGCTCGTTCGCGTCCTGCAGGAACGGCTCGACGGCCGCACGGATCTTCTCGTGCTGGTAGTCGCCCAGCGCATCGAGGATCTGCAGCTTCGGATCGATGAACTTCGCGTACTCGGTGTCCCAACGTCCGAGCCACACGATGAGCTCCTCGACGAGCTCGTCCTTCTCGAGCAGCTCCTTCAACACGCGCATCGGCCACGCGACGCTCTCCGCCTTCGCGGCGAAGGCGCGAACCGGCTCGATCGCGTCGCGGCCGGCGGCAACGATGCCCTCGAACGCGGCGTCCTTCTCTTCCTGGTCGGTGATCGACGGGTCGGTGTGGAACGTGAAGCGACGGAGCAGCGCTTCGACCGCCTCGGGCGACTTCAGCTTGCAGAGCTCGGCGATCGCTTCCTGCCGGTCATAGGCCTGCGCGCGCTTGCTGCCCGCCGCTTCCGCCCACTTGGCGGCGGCATTCGACTTCCGCGGCGGCGCCTCGCCCTCGCCTTTGCCCTTGCTCTTGCCCTTGAACAGATCGAACAGGCCCATCTGGGTGCCCCAACCTAAGACGGATGCCGCCCGCGTGCACGCGTTTGTCGTGCACGATGGGGCGGGAGCCGGGCGACCCGCACGGGCCGGACGCGAACGGAATCAGCCGAGCGGAACGGCGAGGAGCACGACCTCGCGGCCGTTCGACTGCACGTGGTAGCGGACGGGCCGGCCGTGCTTCGCGGTCGCGTCCTGCTCCATCCCCTGGATGCGGGACCGGAACGCCGCGTCCGTGATGTGATCGACCTGCTCGCCAAGGGCCTTCTTCGCGCTGATGTACTCGCCGTAGAGGCGCGCGTAGTACGCATCCGCGGGCTCCGCCGCGAGCCGGTTCGGGTCGACGCCGGCCGGGGCACCGCCGCCGCCTCCGCCGCTGCGGTCGACGGAGAGCGCCTCGCCGAAGTTTGCCGCCGTCGGCGCCTTGGAGACGCGGCCTTCGTCGTCCGTGTTGTCTTCCTCGACGCCCATCAGCTGGTTGAGCAGCTGGTCGATGCGGAACGCGAGGCCGCCGAGCTCCGCGTGATCGAGCTCGAAGCGCTTGTCGGTCTGCCCGTTGAGGATCATGAGGAGCCCCTCTTCGAGCGCGGCGATCGGCTGCGAGATGTAGTTGCCGAGGAAGAAGCCGCCAGCGACGACGAGGAGGAGACCGAGCGCCGTGGCGCCGAGGATCGAGAGCGGCACCGCGCTCACGCCGGGCATCAACGAAGAGGGCGCCGCCGCGACGACCGCGGTGCGCTGGCCGTCGCCGAAGCCGCCGAGAGGAGCCGCCGCGAACACGATGTCGCCCGCGCCGCTCGCGACGACGTTTCCCGTCGCCATGGCGCTCTTCACGTCGGCAGCGTGCGTTTTCACGCTGCTCTTCACTTCTTCGCCGGCGTTGGCGGACGCGGCGACGACATCTCCGGTCGCCGTGACGAGGAGCACGCCGCGGCCGGTGGTGAGGTCGTTCACGCGTGCGAGCGAGTCGTTGAGCGCGACGCCGATGACGAGCATCCCGACGGCGCGGCCTGCTTCGTCACGCACGGGCGCGTAGGACGCGAGGTACTGGTCGGCGCGCGTGCGGTCGGTCCACACGTCGGAGCCCGCGTGCGCCTTGGCGATCGCTTCCTTGAACGCCGGGTACGCGGCGCCGACGTCGTCGCCGCGATTCAGATCCGAGCCGTTGCGGCCGACGATCTTCGCGGCGTTGTCGACGACTGCGACGATCGACGGCTTCACGCCGATGGCGCCGTTCGCGGCGCTCGCGAGCTGGTCGGCGAGCTGGCGCGCGGCGTCGGCGCGCGCATCCGGCGTGGCCCTTCCGAGCGCGGCGCGCGTGGCGGGCTCGTTCGCCTTGGTGGCGAGCCAGCGCTCGGCGCGCAGCCCATCGAGCTGCAGCTGTGCAGCGGCGCCCGCGACGTCGCGTTGCGCGCTCCTCTTCAGCTGATCCGCGCTGCTCGTCTCAGCCGCGAGCTGAGTTCGGACGATCGCGAAGGCGAGCAAACCGACGATGAGCACGATCACTGCGTTTACGGCGATGATCTTGTTTCGCATTCCGCCCTCGGAACGTTTCTTGGAAACGGCCACGAGACGCTATCATCGTGAGCTCGACTGCGGCAACCCATGACTGACGCCGTTCTCCTCTCCGATCCACGGTTTTTCCGACATCGATCGAACGGCTACCACCCGGAGCGGCCCGAGCGCCTCGAGGCAGCCCGCGCCGCGGTCGAACGCTCGGAGCTCTCTTTTGCGCCCGTCGCGCCCCGCGCCGCGACCGACGAAGAGCTCCTCCGCGTCCACGATCCGCGCTTCGTCGAGTGGCTGCGCACGCTCGACGGCGAGCACGGGTACATCGACGCGGACACGTACGTCGGCCCCGAGAGCATCGCGGTCGCGAAGCTCGCGGCCGGCGGAACGGTGGCGTTGGTCGACGCGCTCCTCGACGGACCCGTGAAGCGCGGCGTCGCCCTCGTTCGACCGCCCGGCCATCACGCGCGGCCGGACCACGCGATGGGCTTCTGCCTCATCAACAACGTCGCCGTCGCAGCCGCGCATGCGCGCGCACGAGGGCTCTCGCGCATCGCCATCGTCGACTGGGACGTCCACCACGGCAACGGCACGCAGGACGCGTTCTACGACGACCCGAGCGTCCTCTACGTCTCGACGCACCAGTTCCCGTTCTATCCCGGCACCGGCGCCGCCCTCGAACGAGGCGACGGCGAGGGCACCGGGTACACCGTCAACGTCCCCCTCACGGCCGGCGGCGGCGACGGCCTTTATCGCGCCGCGTTCGAGCGCGTGGTCCTCCCGGTCCTCGAGGAATACCGGCCCGAGCTCGTGCTCGTGAGCGCGGGGTTCGACGCGTCGGCACGCGATCCGCTCGCCGAGATGGCGCTGTCGGCGGACGCGTTCGGCTGGATGGCGCGCGCGCTCCGCAACGTCGCCGACGCGAGCGCCGGCGGGCGCATGGCCCTCGTGCTGGAAGGCGGCTACGACCTCGTTGCGCTCGAAGCGGGTCTCCTCTCGGCGACGCGGGGCATGGTCGAGAGAGCCGCCGTCGAGATCGCGCGCGACGTCGATCACGAGGACATTGCGCGCGCGACCGCGGCGGCGAAGGAGACCTGGCGCACGGCCGGCTGACGCGAGCGATCGCGACTGCCGCGCAGGCTCTCCGGGCACGCGCCGTGCTGCTTCGGGCACCGTGCCTACGTTTCGGTACATTTTCCCACTGTTTGCGGCGTTGCTCCTGGTCCCCGGGTGCAGCGACGATCCAGGGTCGTTGACCGGGGGGCGCAATCCGTACGCGAGCACCGCGTTCGGAGGGGGCGACCCGGACAGCGTCGACGACGACGAGCTCCCGGAGCAGAAAGAGGAGCCCGCGCCGGCGCCCCGGCGCGATGGGAGCTTCGGCGAGCGCACGCTCGCCCGCGCGCGCGAGTGGATTGCCGCGAAGATGCCGTACTGCGGCGGACCGAACGGCGGCAAGGACGTGATTTGCGGAGGCACGTGCAAGCGCACCGGCGCGGCGCAGCGCGACGAGTGGGACGACTACCGGAGCGATTGCTCGGGATTCGTGTCGTGGTCGTGGGAGCTCCCGCCCCCCGGCCGGACCACGCGAACGCTCGCGCCGTACGACACGTCGCAGAGCGCCGTCATCGCTGTGGCCGACCTCGAGCCGGGCGACGCGCTGAACGGCGCCGGCCATGTCATGCTCTTCGGAGGCTGGACGGACGAAGCCGCCGGCAAGGCGCTCATCCTGCAGGAATCCCGCTGCGGGACGGTCGCGTCCGAGAAGGTCGCCACCTTCGAGAAGATCGACGCGACGACCCTGGAGATCTCCGACGGTCGCCGCTTCCGCGCGATCCGTTTCAAGGGCGCGAAATAGCGCTTCGAGGGAGATGAGAGAGAAGCGGGGTGACCGACGGGGATTGAACCCGCGACAACCGGAGCCACAATCCGGCGCTCTACCAACTGAGCTACGGCCACCGAGACGAAACGCCGCCACCATAGCCGCGACCCGGCGACTTGAGAAGCCCCCGATCGACGAACCGTGCTCACGAACTTTACGTCCGCGCCGGCGGCGGTCACGATCGGCGGATGCGTGCGCGGCACCTTTTCCTCTTGGCTGGCCTCCTCGCGTGCGCCGCGGGCCTACCGGGCTGCGCGGAGACGCTGCCCGACAAAGTCGTGCTCAAGCCGGACGCGGCGAACGTCGAAATCATCGCCGACCCGCCGAACGCCGAGATCTACGAGCCCGCGGGCGAGGTCAACGCGCAGATCATCGGGCGCGAAGTGCAGGAAGCTTTCCGGCAGGCCTTCAACGAGCTCCGGAACCAAGCGGCCGCGAAAGGCGCAACGTTCGTCGCGGTCGACGACGTGACCTCGCGCGCGGCTTGGGACTTCAGCGGCCGGACGATCGTCTCGGTCGTCGGTACCGCCTACCGAACGAAGTGACGGTCAGGGCGCGACGCCGGCCGCGTAGTCCTTCGCGATGACCTCGCGGACCTTTGCCGCCTCGACGGCCGAGTCGGTCACGACGCCGATCTCGCGGTTGTCGAAGAGCGCAGTCGGCGTGAAGTTGTGCGAGCCGACGAAGACCTTCGAGCCGTCGACCACGATGACCTTCGCGTGGATGTACGGCGACATCACCTCGCGGAGCGGAACGCCGGCCGCCGTGAGCTTCGCGATCGACTCCTTCTGCGCGGGCGTGTCGAAGTTGCCGCCGGCGAGGACGACGCGCACCTGCACCTTGTCTTTGTGGGCGAGGATGATCGCGTCGGTGAGCGCGTCGTCGCTGAGCGACTGGACCTCGACGTCGAGCGACGTCTTCGCGCTGTCGATGAGAGCTTTCAGCCGCGCGCGCGGCTCCACCGGCGTGGCCATCTTCGGCGAGACGACGAGCTTGCCCGAGACGGACGCCGCCTTGCCCTCGTAGTCGGCGGCGAACAGCTTCTCGGCATCGGCGACGTCGGCCGGGTCGGCGTCCGTCGCGATGTACTCGCGGTTCTCGCGCGCGCTCGTCTCCGTGAGGTTCATCGTCATGACGAGGAGGCGCGCGCCGTCGATGATGACCGCCTTCGCGTGCGTGAACGTGTACGCGGCGGGCGCCCAGACGACCGGAACGCCGCGCGCCTTCAGCTTGTTGAACGACGTCGTGTTGCTGCCGCCGTTGGGCGGGAAGGTCTGGTTCAGCACGACCTTCACGTCCTTGCCCTGCGCCATCAGGTCACCGAGCGCATCGATGATCTGATCGTTCGTGAGCAGGTACATCGTCATGTGCACGCTGGTCTTCGCGCCGCGGATGGCCGCGAGGATCTGCGCGCCGGAGTCGCTCGGCTGCACCTGGATGGTGACGTTCTGGCTCGCGGGGATGACGCCGCCGTCGAGGTCGGCGACGGGATCACGCCCGCTGTCCGCGTCGCCCGCGTCGACTTCCTCACCGGGCTCGACGACCCCGCCGCTCGCGTTCGAGCCGCTCGAAGAGGCGCCCTTCAGGTCCGCCGTATTGCATGCCGCACCCGCGGCGAAAGCGCCGGTCGCGAGGAACGCGACCCACCAAAGACGGACCAAGCCCTTCTGCACGGGCCTACCATGAACCGGGGAAGCCTCACCGGCCAGCCGAATTTCTCATGAGAGTGGAAGAGATCCCTGCCGGCACGCACGCGGCGGAACGCGGCGCGTTGATGGAGAAGCGCTTGTCGGCTCGCGAACGCAGCGAGCCAGAGGCCTTTCTACGCCTTCGCGCCGAGGCCGCGCTCCTCGGCCGACTCGACGGGCGCGTGACCCCGCGGCTCGTCGCGCATGGCGAGGACGAGCTCGGCCCTTGGCTCCGGACGGCGAAGCTCCCCTTCCCTACGCTGCTCGCGCGCATCGAAGCGGCGGCCCCGGGGCCGCTCGACGTCGCGTTCGTCGAATCCGCGACGCGTGCGGCGTTCGCAGCGCTGGCCGAGCTCCACGACGCGAGCGACGAGCGCGGGCCGCTCGCGATCGTCCACGCGGACATCAGCCCCGCGAACCTCGTCGTCGACGACGTCGGAGCGCAGGCCTTCTTCCTCGACCTCGAGCTCGCGGCGTGGCGCGAGTCCCCTGCGCGTGACGGCGCGTTCCGAGGAACGATTGCGTACGCGGCGCCGGAGATCGCGCGCGGCGAGCACCCTACGGCGCGGAGCGATCTCTTCTCGCTCGCGGCGGCTCTGCTCCACGCGACGACCGGGAACGCGCCGCGGTCGGGTCCCTCGCTCGCGGCGCTGCTCGCGGCCGCTGCCGAGCAACCGGTTCTCGACGCCGGGCACGAGGCGCTCCTCGCATCGCGCGGGGTCGGGCACGCGGCGATCGTCGCCTGTCTCGCCCTCGATCCGCGGCGCCGGCCGGGCTCCGCGCGCGAGGTCGCCGCCCGCCTTCGGTGATGCTAGACGGCAAGCATGCACGACGAAGCGCATCGCCCCGAAACGCTCTGCATCCACGCGGGCCAGGAGCCCGACCCGACCTCCGGCGCCGTCATGCAGCCGATCGTCCTCTCGAGCACGTTCGTGCAGGACGGACCCGGCAACTACAAGAACTACGACTACTCTCGCGCGGGCAACCCGACGCGGAGCGCGCTCGAGGGGTGCCTCGCCGCGCTCGAAGGCGCGAAGCACGGCGTCGCGTTCGGTAGCGGCTGCGCAGCGACGACCGCGGTGCTCCTCTCGCTGAAGAGCGGCGATCACGTGCTCTGCGGAGACGACGTCTACGGCGGGACGTTCCGCATCTTCGACAAGGTCATGAAGCAGTGGGGGCTCGAGTCCACCGCGATGGACATGAGCGATCCGAAGAAGCTGAAGGAAGCCATCCGCCCGAACACGAAGCTCATCTGGCTCGAGACGCCCTCGAACCCGATGCTGAAGATCTTCGACATCGCCGCGATCGCCGACGTCGCGAAGAAGGCCGGCATCCCCCTCGCCGTCGACAACACGTTCGCGACGCCGATGCTCCAGAGGCCGCTCGAGCTCGGCGCCTCGCTCGTCGTGCACTCGACGACGAAGTACCTGAATGGTCACTCCGACGTCGTCGGCGGTGCGGTGCTGACGAGCGACGATGCGCTCGCGGAGAAGCTCCACTTCTTGCAGAAGTCGGTCGGCGGCGTGCCGAGCCCGTTCGATTGCTACATGGTTCTCCGAGGCCTGAAGACGCTCGGCGTGCGCATGAAGCAGCACGTCGCGAGCGCGCGGCAGATCGCCGAGGAGCTCTCGAGACATCCGCAGGTCGAGCGCGTCTTCTACCCCGGCCTGCCGAGCCACAAAGGGCACGAGGTCGCGGCGCGCCAGATGAAGGGCCCGGGAGGCATGATCAGCTTCGAGCTCGCCGGCGGTCTCGCGGCTTCCACGGCGTTCCTGAAGGCGCTCCGCATCTTCGCGTGCGCGGAGAGCCTCGGCGGTGTCGAGTCCCTCGCGGAGCACCCCGCGATCATGACGCACGCGAGCCTTCCGGCCGACGTGCGGCGCTCGCTCGGGATCGGCGACGGGCTCATCCGGCTCAGCGTCGGCGTCGAGGACATCGACGATCTGCGTGACGATCTCACGCGCGGCTTCCGCGCCGCCGCCGCGACCTGAAAACGCGGTCTTCTCGTCGAAAAGGCGAAGCCGCGGAGAGTTGTTGTAGACTACGCAGGTGGGCACCGGCGCCATCGCCGGGGTCGATCACGCTTCCTTCTCGCACGGGAGACCCTCGATGTTCCGACGCCATCACCTCTTCACGGCCCTCTTCGTGACCGGGGCGACGACCCTGCTCGCATGCGCCGAGGACACGCAGGCCACGCCGCGCGTGATCTTCTCGAGCTCGATCGTGCCGGGCAAACACCCGGTATCCGAGTGCCCCGAGACCGGCACGTGGTTCACGATCGGCGCGTTCCCGAACCCGGACCTCGGCCGCGAAGATCCGGCAAACCCCGAGAGCCCCCTCAAGGACCCCGGTCGCCCCGTCGAAGACGGCGCGAACGAGCAGAGCGGAAAGGTGACGATCAGCTGCGCCGTCGTGCCGAACGGCGATGCGTTCGACGTCCGCGCCACCGCCGAGCTGAGCGGCCAGGGCGGCGGGTTCTTCCAGGTCGTCGGGACGTTCCGCGCGCAGGGCGAGCAGCCCGGCATCACCGTGTCGCTCGCGAAGGAAGGCCGCAGCTACAAGCAGAACGATTGCGTCGCGCGTTACACGACGAGCACGCAGACGGTCGCGGCCGGCCGCGTGTGGGCGGAGATCGACTGCCCGAAGCTGGAGGCCCCGAGCATCCAGCGCACGTGCACCGGGTCGATGCAGTTCCGCTTCGAGAACTGCGGTCAGTAGCGGCTAGTTGTCTTCGCGGCTCGGGTCGCGCGCGGGGGGACCGCCGCCCATCGACCCGAGCAGCGCCTCGACCTCGAGACGCGTCTCGAGCTCGGGATCTGCCTTGAGGAACGCCTCGAGGTACTTGCGCGCCGCCGCGTCGTCGCCGCGCGCCGCATAGGCGAGGCCGACCGCGTAGAGCGCGTCGCCGTCGGTCGGCGCTTGTTCGAGGGCGATGATGCCCTCCTTGATCGCCTCGCGATGGCGCCCGAGCTTCCGCTCGACGTGCGCGAGCGCGATCCGCGCGCCGAGGTGGCGAGGCGCGAGCGTCAAGCAGGCGCGGTACGCGTCGCGCGCGGGCTCCATCTCGCCGACCTCGTAGAGCCCCTGCCCCATGAAGAAGAAGGCGTACGGGTTGGTCGGATCGGCCTTCGCGATCCCGCGGAGGACCTCGAGGGCCTCACGAAAGCGCTCCTCGTGGAGCAGCTCGACCGCCTCGTCGACGGCGTCCCACTGTTCAGCGTCGCGGTCCATGGCTTCTTGGATTCGCGAGCTGGATAGCACACGCCCCCCGTCGTCGCACGGCTCCGCTAGGATGCGCCTCCCGCTCCCGGAAATGCATCCGTCGCCCGCCGTCTCGTCCCGATCTGCGTACGTCGCGTCGTACCTGTTGCCGCTCGCGTTTGCCGCGGCGTTCTGGGTGCCGTCGCTCGACGCGGGGCGTGGCTTTTTCCCGGCGCCGCTCGACGACGTGTACATCCACTTCGACTTCGCGCGCTCGCTCGCCGAAGGTCATCCGTTCGAGTGGATCCCGGGCAACGGCTACTCGTCCGGCGAGACCTCGCCGCTGTACGCCGTGCTCTTGGCGGCCGGGTGGCTCGTCGGCTTCCGCGGGCGCCTCGTTGGCGTGTGGGCGGCGATCATCGCCATCGTGTCGCTCGCCGCGTTCGTGCGCTCCGTGCGCGCGTTCGTCCGGCCGGCTCCCGCGGTCGTCACGTGGGGCGCGGCGCTCCTCACGCTGTCGGTCGCGCTCGTCGACTGGACGCTCTTCAGCGGCATGGAGATGGCTGCGTTCGCGGGCGCGCTCGGGCCGACGCTGCTCGCCCTCAAGCGGGCGCGCGGGAGCATGGCGGAGCGCGGAGGGCTGACGCGCGAGGCCGCCCAATGGCGTCTCGGCATCTGGGGCGCCGTGCTCGTGCTCCTTCGTCCGGAGGCCGGCGTGCTCGTCGCCGTCTTCGCCGTCGTCGCCGCGCGCGCGGTCGGCCGTCGATCGGCGCTCGCTGCGATTGGCCGCGTCGCACTGCCTGCTGCGGTCGTCACCGCGGCGGTCATCGGCGCGAACCTCATCGCGACGGGCAGCGCGCAGTCGGCGGGCGCGCAGCTGAAGCTTCTGTCGTCGAACCCGTATCTGAGCCCCTCGGACCGCGCGCGCGTCTACGTAGAGAACCTCGTCACGTTCGGTGTGAAGGGCGTGCGCAGCGAGCTTGGTGCGTTCCCGTGGCTGCGCCTCGTCGTGCCCGGCCTCGCGTTCGTCGCGCTCCTCTCGCGGAAGCGTCGTTCGCTCGTGTTCGCGTGCCTCGCAGGCGCGCTCGCTTGGACATTGCTCGTCTCGTGGAACTCGAACTCGCCGTTCCACAACTTCCGGTACTACGCGCCGGCAATGCTCCTCGTCCTCGTCGCGGCGGGATCGGGCGCTGCCGGCATCGCCGAGTCGCTCGACCGGCGCCGGAAGCAAGGAACGTCGACCGCGTGCGCGCTGCTCGTGTGCGCGTGCGGAGGTGCGCTCGCCCGACTGCCCGCGCAGGTTCGCCACTTCACGCGCGCTGCCTCGAACATTCGCGACCAGCAGATCGAGGTGGCGAGCCGGCTTGCCGCGAACACGCCAGGTGCTCGCCTTCTGTTGAACGACGCGGGTGCGATTCCGTTCGTGTCGCGGCTACCGGCGATCGATGCGCTCGGCCTCGGCGGATACCGCCGGCTGCCGTTCGCGCTCGCTGCGGTGCACGGCGAAGGTGCGACGCTGGAGCTGCTCGAGCGGCTCGATCCCGCCGAGCGCCCGACGCATCTCGCCGTGTACCCGCAGTGGTTCGGCGCGATCGCGACGCGATTCGGCGTCGAGGTGGATCGCGTGACGCTCGCGGACAACCTGATCTGCGCGGGGCCGACGAAGGTGATCTACCGCGCCGACTGGAGCCCGCTCGACGTGCCCCATCCATCTCCGCGCGGAGACGTGATCGACGAGATCGACGTTGCGGACGTGATCAGTGAGCGCGAGCACGGCTACGAGGCGCCGCTACCCGAGGCGCGTGCGACGTTCGACGTCCTTCTCGACGCCCAAGGCATGCGACGCTTCGACGCGGGTCGCACGATCCCGGTGCGCCGTAGCGAGCGCTTCTTCGTTCGCAACGCCGGCCCAGGCCGCGCCCGCATCGTGGTGCGCGTGGACGACGCTGCCGGTCCGATTCACATGAAGACGAAGAAGGTGGAAGCGGACCTCGCGCTCTCGGACGTGCGGCCCGGCGGATGGCGCGAGGCGACGGCAGAGATCGACGCGCTCACGACGCTCGACGAGATCGAGCTCACCGCGAAGGAAGCTCCGTACCGCGACTATCACGTATGGATCGTGCGTCCCTGACGAGCGCTCATTCGCGCGGCGCGCGCGCGGGATAACCGAAGGCGACGCGGACCTCGTCGGGGATGCGCGTCGGCCGCCCGGTCGCGAGCTCGATGAAGCCCCACGTCGTCATCGTGCGGGCGATCTCGATGGGCTCCGCGCCCTCGACGTGCTTCACGATCGACGTGGCGCGTTTGCACTTCGCGGCGAACGCGCTGTCGATCCACGTACGCAGCTCGAGCGCGTCGGTGCGAAGCACCGGACGCAGGTAATCGATCTCGTGCCGCCTCACGACGAACACACCGCCGAGCTTCTGATAGGCAGCGAAGTCGAGACCCACCGCGTCGGAGTGCGCCACGGCGACGTCCTGCACCCAGCGTACGTACGCGATATTGCTCGCATGGCCGAGCATGTCGATGTCGGACTCGGGGACTTCGAACCGCATCGCGAACGACGCGCGCTCCGGGCTCGTCGCTTGGGCGAGGGCGGGTTCCATGGTGCGGCGCGGCGACTTTGCAAGATCCTGGCCCCCTGCGCACGCTTCGTGCTTTCTGGATCCGACGAGGATGGCGCCGCCCCCCGACGGATCAATCCCCCCGCTGTACGGCACCTATGCGCCGACGACCTTCCGCTCCCGCGTCGGCGAGACGTTCGCGACGTTGCGAGAGGTCGCGCTCATGGCCCGCGACTTGTCGCCGGTCGTCCCCGTCGAGGTGCTGCCGACCGACGACGTCGTCGTCCTCGTGCACGGCTTCTTCGCGAGCGCCGGCGTGTTCCGGCCGATGCGCGCGCGGCTCGTCGAGGTCACGAGCTCGAAGGTCGCGAGCTTCACGCACGCGCCCGGCGCACGCATCGAGCGCATCGCGAAGAGTCTGAAGCTCCTCGTCGACCGCATTCCCCACGGCTGCCGCGTTCATCTCGTCGGTCACAGCCTGGGCGGCCTCGTCTCGCGCTGGTACGTGCAAGAGCTCGGCGGCCACGAGCGCGTGACGCAGACCATCTCGCTCGGTAGCCCGTTCGGCGGCACCGAGCGCGCGCGCCGCTTCCAATTCCTCGTGGGCGCGGACCTCTGCAGGACGAGCCCGGTGCTCGCGCGGCTCCGTGCACGCGCGCACGAGCACGACGTCCCGCACACGTCCGTCGTCGGCGACGCCGATTCGATGGTGGTCCCGTGCGAGAGCGCGGTGTTCCCGCGCGGCGACGTCGTCGTGCTGCCGGGGCTCGGGCACAACTCGCTCCTCTTCCACCCCGAGTCGATCATGCACGTCGTGGAGCGGATCCGCCGTCATCAGGGCGATCCGAAGAAGTAGCCGGGGCTACGGCGCGTGCGCCGCTTCGGGCAGGTCCATCCATCGCCCGTACGAAGCGTCGCGCTCCGGGCCCTTCGCATCGGGCAGCCGCTGCTCCCGCCAGGACACGCCGGGCGGCGACGCGTCAATCCAGTGGAAGCTCTGCTCGCGCACGTCGAGGTGCACGTACTGCGTCTTCGGGTGCGTGTAGATGCCGACGCCCGCACGCGGCGTCGTCCTCAGGTACGCGGCCAACGTCGTGGCACGAACGCCTTCGAGGGCGAAGTCGATCGCCTCGCCCGACGCGTGCTTGCCGTTCGTTCCCGAACGTGTGGCGCTGACGATCTGCACGGCCGCGCCACCGAAGCGGTACGACGCACGCACGACGAGCTGCACGAGGCGGAGATCGAGCCGCTCGTCCTCTTCGCTCGCATCGTCCGGCGCCTCGGCGGAGCGACCCGCGACGCGCATGAAGCTGCGCGCAGCGGCGCGATCGACGCTGCCATCGGAGCCGTAAAGGCGGATCGAGGCGTGCCGGCGCGTGGTCTTGTTCGAGACCTCCACGGGCGCGAGCGCCGCCGCCCATGCCGCCGAGGGCGCGCTTTGCTGCGTGACGGACGACGCTTTCACGAGCACGGCGCGCGCAGGCTCGAACACGCGCGGGCGCGGCCCTCCCCGCGGGGCGACGGGGCCGGCTGCGGACGTCGCGCCCACGGCCGTCGCCGCCAGCGTGATCGCCATCGCGAAGAATGCCGTCGCTCGCATCGTTCGCGCAGCGTAGCACCTTACGCAGCATCGGTTCCTTGCCCTTGCAGAGCGCGGAGCGGCTTGATACGTCCGGTCCGCCCATGACGCGCGAACGCCGCTCCTGCCCTGCCTTGCGGCTTGCCGCGACTGCCCTCGTGGGGCTCGCGTGCAGTCTGCATGCATCCACGAGCCGGGCCGAGCCGAGCGCGTGGCTTGCCGTCGGCGGAGGCTACGGCCTCCAACACAGCGACGCGCGGAGCACGTTCGACGGCGCTGGTGTGCTCTCGTTCTCGATCGGCGTGGGCACGAGCCCCGTCGGCAGCGTCGTCGCGGGCGGCACCGTTCGCACGACCACGTACTTCACGCTAGGCACGGACCTCTCCGTCTCGGCGCGCGTCGCGAGCGGCGGGTTCGTTCGCGGGCAGTGGGGCCTCGCGCTCGACGTCGGACCGTCGTGGCGCAGCTGGGGGACGGCTCCCGACGTCGGCCGCTTCCCTCTGCAGGCGATGCTCCTCGGCGGAGCGCCATGGGGATTGCAGCTCGGCGTCGGAACGCAGCTCTTCGATCTCTCCGGCGAGGGCACCGCACGCGGCTTCGTCGGCGTTCTCGAGCTCGACCTGCTCCGCCTGACCGTCATGCGTCAGGGCGCGACCGATCGCTACTGGGAGAACCCGGTGCCGGCGGGCGGGCGCACGGCGCGCGACTGACGCTCAGGGCGTACGCGAGGCACCCGCCTGCGCCGGCGGGAGAAGGGCCGGCGGCGGATCTTTCACGTCGGCGTGCGGACGCTGCTCGTTCTGCTTGATCGAGTAGCGCACGAGGGCGCGGAGGACCTGGTTGCGCTCGACGTTGCCGACGAGGCTCTTGATGTCTTCGTAGACGCTCGGATCGACGAGGAGCGCGCCGAGCGTGCCGCGACCGGCCTTCACGTTCGCGACGATCTCGCGGAGGTCGTCGCTCATCGCGCTGACGTTCCCCATGACGTGCTGGGTGGAGTCGTCGCCGTAGATGATGGCGTGGCCGAGGCCGTTGCTGGTGCGTAGCGCCTTCAGGCTGTTGTTCAGCTCGACCATCGTCCCCGTCGTGCCCGCCGCGAGCTGGTCGTCGTAGACGAGGGTGTGGACGAGGCCGGGCCCGGTCTTCGCGCGCGCGGTGATCTCGCGCGCATCGGCCGATACGGCATTGAGGTGCGAAGCGGTAGCGTCGAGGTTCGCGAGGATGCTGTCGACGCGGCGCGCCTCTTCCGGGTCGAAGATCATGCGGTGCGCGAGGCCCTGCTTGTTGTTCGCCACCCCGTCGAGGATCGCGCGCAGCGAGCGGACGCTTCCCTTGATGTCCTCGGCCATCTGCGGATCGGCGAGCTGCTCGCTCGTCCGCTTCACCGCGTCCATCGTGAGGTCCGCCTTCTTGGCGACGTCGGACATCTTTTCGAGCGCCTTGCCCATGTCGGCAGGGTCTTCCTCACTGAGGATGAACGAACCGTCCGGGGCTTGGGGCTTGTTCGGGTCCCCTCCGGACAGATCGATCATCTTGTCGCCGAGGAGGCCTTTGTTGACGACACGCGCCGTCGTATCCGGCCGCACGCGCCGCGCTTCGTTCCGCGCGACGGCGATCTCGACGTAGATCTTCGTGTCGTTCGCCTGCTCGGCGTACGAGACCGACGTGACCGAGCCGACGTCGATGCCGCCCATGCGCACCGCGGAGCCGGCCTTGAGACCGACGACGTCATTGAAGCGCGCTTTGTAGGTCACCTTGCGATCCCACGCCCGACGGTTGTCGCCGATGAGGAACACCGCGACGGTCGCGAGCAGGAGCGCGAAGACGACGAACGCGCCCACCTTGAGGGAACGATTCTTCCGGCTCACGACGTCGAGAGTAGCACGTCGACGTCCTCGACCTCGGGGGCCTTGCCGTCGATGAAGTCGCGCACGTAAGGGTCTTGCGTCGTACGGAAGTCGTCGGGCGTGCCTTCCATGAGCACGCGGCCTTTGCCGAGCATGGCCATGCGGTCCGACACCGTGAACGCCGTGCCCATATCGTGCGTCACCACGACGCTCGTGAGGCCCAGCGACCGTTTGATGCCGACGATGAGGTGATTGATGCGCGCCGTATTGATGGGATCGAGGCCGGTGGTCGGCTCGTCGTAGAGGATCACCTCGGGCTGGAGCGCGAGCGTACGGGCGAGGCCGACACGCTTCTTCATGCCGCCGGAGAGGTCGCTCGGACGCATCTCCTCGATGCCGGGCAGACCGACCATCGCGAGGGACTGGGCCACGCGGCGACGGACCTCCTCTTCCGACATCGTGTTCCAGTTCTGCTCGCGAAGTCCGTAGGCGACGTTCTCGCCGACGGTCAGCGAATCGAAGAGCGCCGCGCCCTGGAACAAGTACGCGATGCGCCGGCGCACGTCGTAGAGCTCGCGCTCCTCCATCTGCGTCACGTCGCGCCCGTCGAACACGATCGAGCCGCCGTCGGCGCCGAAGAGGCCGATCAGCATCTTCAGCATCACGCTCTTGCCGGTGCCCGAGGCGCCGAGAATGGTGATCGTCTCGCCACGTGCGATCGCGAGGTCGAGCCCGGTGTAGATGACCTTCGACCCGAACGCCTTCTTCACGCCTTTGAAGTGGATGAAGGGCTCGCCGGCCATCGCGCGCATGATAGCGCGGTGCGCCGCCTGCCGCGCCCGCTACTTCGGCGGGCGCACCGCGCCGATGCCGGCGTGGCCCGTCACCGGCGAGAGGCAGTACGGAACGCGCGTCGTCTTCGTCGCGCACGAAGCCGAGAAGTACACCTCCTTCGCCCAGTCCGGCACGAGCGGTCTGCCGTCGGGGCCGACGCGCCGGAAGTGCGAGTCGCAGGCGCCTTGGCTGAGCCGCCCTCGCTCGCTCGCGATGCGCACCCAGCCCTCCTGCGCATCGGCACCCTCGAGCGCGAGGAGTCGCGATGGCGCCGCTGCCCAGCGGATGGATACGTTGCCGCGGTCCTGCGCAGGCGGCGCGCCACTCGTACGCGGTAGCTCGAACGTACAGTCCGTCTCCACACGGACCTGGACCTCTTCGCCGAGGCAGCGCTCCTCGTCGAAGCAGAGAGGCGCGTACTCGGCGAAGACCCGTGCGCCGTCGAAGTCCGGCAACGACAGAGCGTCAATCTCGGCGGGGACGCACTGGCCGCCCGCGCACGTCGCGTTCGGGCCGCAGTCGCGAAACTGGAAGCACGCCATCCGGAGCGGCATCGCGAGGAGGAGGTTCCGCCCGCGAACGTAGGGAACGACCGCGTCGCGCCGGAGGAACGACACCCCGTCCTTGCGGCCTTCGAGCTCGATGCGCACGGGGCTCGTCAGCGAGTCTTCGTCGAGAGGGATGACGGCGAGCGTGGTCGGGAACTCCCGCCCGCTCTCCGGGAAGTAGTCCTTTGCGAAGCGTAGCTCGCCCGTGCGCGTGGAGATGACGCGCAGCGAGAACGAATCGAGCTCGCGCGGGATCTCGGTCTCGCTCGAGAGGGCGACGGTCACCTGCGTCTCCGTGTCGACCGAGCACGCGGCGACCAGCGCAAAGGACCCGAGACCGACGAGAACGGCTTGCCTCATCGGTCTCCCGGTGCAGCGGTCAACGCGCTGCCGCCACCCGGCCGCGACGCGGTGACGACGTACGGATTCAGCGTCCCTGCCCGGCTACCCTCGAACGAGGTCGGCTGCGCCGCGATCGCCACTGCCGTCGTTGCGATACCGGCGACGACCAAGGTACCGGCCACGAGCCACCATGGTGACAGGCCGCTCTTCTTCTCTTCGAGGGTGAGCCGCAAATCGCGCGTCTCACCGACGCGGAGCGCGATCTCGAGCGTCCGTGAGGCGCCCGCGGCGCGGACGACGTCGACGCGGTGCTCTCCCGGCGCGAGCTCCGTCTCGACGCCGCTCGTGCCGACGCGGCGACCATCGATGGAGACGACGTCGCTCGCGACGTCGGTGGTCACGCGCAGCGCCGTTCGCGGAGGCGGCGGGCCGAGGCTCGTCGCCGCGCCGGCGGGCGACACCGAAGCGGCGGGCGCCCCGATCGCGAGCGGCACGCGGAGGCTCTCACCAGCGGCGACCCGGACGGTCATCGTCGTAGGCTCGCGGCCGTCCTCCGTGGCCGTGACGACGTGCGCGCCGGGGTCGACCGGCACCATCCGCTCGCGGACGACCTCACCGTCCACGCGAACGACCGCCGACGGCGACGCGGGCTCGAGCGCGAGATGGCCGACGTACTTCGAGAGGGTCGCGATCGCGCCCGCGGCGCGCTGCACGTATTCGGGCGGGACCGCGGGACCGCCCTCCGAGACGCTCTCGCGCAGGACGCCGAGCGCACGCGCGTAGCGGCCACTTTCCTTGTCGCACACGGCGACGTTGTAGAGCACGCGCCGGTCGCCGCTGCGCTCGTACGCGAGGAGGAACGCGGCGCGCGCCTCGGCGAAACGGCCGGCACGGAACTCGCGCGTGCCTTCGTCGAACGCGTCGCGGGCAGGGTCGGCGAGCGCATCGCGAAGGGCGCCGGCGGACGAAGCACCGACCACACCGGAGGGAGTCGTCGCGGCCGACGAGCGCGCGGGCGCGCCTCCGTCGACTTGCGCTTGCGCGCTTTGCGCGAAGGCAACGGTGGACGTCGCGAGCCCGGCAACGACGATCGTGAGCGACGCGAGCGGCCTCATGGCAAGAGATCGATGTCGCGAAGGTCCTTGATCACGTGGGGCGGCGGGGCGTTCGAAGGCGCGGCCTTCGGCACCGTCTTCGTGCGCGCAGGAGTCGAGGCGACGGCGGGCGCCTGGGCCGGCGCCATCGCGGACGGCGCGACCACGGGCGCCACCGCCGAAGCGGACGGCGTCGCGCTCGACGCGGCCGTCGGCATCGGCGCGAGCGATGCCACGACGGGGCGCAGCGGCTCCACGTGTGCAGTGCGCGCGGCGCCGTCGGCCGATGCGACCGCGAACGCGAGCGCGCCTGCGAAGGCGACGAGCGACACACCCGCGAGAATGCCGCGGCGCGACGCTGCGCTCTCCGCCTCCGCGTCGTCTGCGTTGCACCATGCACGTATTCGCGGCAGGAGTGCGCGGGCGCGCGCGCTCGCATGCGGGGCGAGCGCGACGGCGAGGTCGTGGGCGGAGCGCGGGCGCTCAACGGCTTCCTTGCGGAGGCAGCGATCGACGATGCGCGCCATCGCTGCAGGGACGTCGTGCGCGCCTGCTTCGGCGAGCGAGCGATGCGGCTCCCGCACGATGTTGACGAACAAGTCGGCGATCGACGGAGCATCGAACGGTAGCTTCGTCGTGAGGAGCTGGTAGAGGAGCACGCCGCACGACCAGATGTCGGACCGCGCGTCGACGCTCGCCGCGTCGCGCAGCTGCTCGGGCGACATGTACTGCGGCGAGCCGATCACCGTGTTCGGCTCGGTCAGCGTCGCGCTCGTTGCGCTCGTGGCTTGCGCGAGTCGCCCGTCGAACTGCTTTGCGATTCCGAAGTCGAGGACCTTCACCCAGATGCGTTCGCCAGGCTTGTCCACGAGGAAGACGTTCGACGGCTTGAGGTCCCGATGCACGAGGCCTTTGGCGTGCGCCTCTGCGAGGGCGTCCAGGAGCTGAAGCATGACCGTTGCGGCGTCCTCCACCGACAGCGCGCCGGTACGCTCCAGCCTCGACTCTGCGGTCTCCCCTTCGAGGAGCTCCATCGCGAGGTATGCGTCGTCGTGGTCCGTCGTCCCGACGTCGAAGATGCGGGTCGAGTGCTCGCCGATGACGGCAGCCGCGCGCTGCGCCTCGCGCAGGAACCGCGCGCGCGCCGAGGCGTCGTCGCGCAGCTTCGGTTGCAGGAGCTTCACGGCAACGGGCGTCCCCAGCGCCACGTGCTCGGCCGCATGGACGATACCCATGCCACCTTGGCCGATGACCCGGCCGAGGCGATACTTGCCGGCGACCAGCCGCGCGGGAGAAAGCGCGGCGTCCGTCACCGCTCTCCTCGGCCGACGACGAGCGACTCGTCGAGCGTCGTCGGCGACTCGGGGCGAACGCGCGCCAGCCAGAGCCGCCGTGGCGACTTGCCTTCACGAAGCCGCTGCGCGAAGCGAAAGGAGCGATCGCTGCAGTCGTGGTCGCACGCGAACGACCCAACGGCCTCCGCCGCGTCCGCCCCATCGCTCGAGAGCCAAAGCGCATACGTGACCCGCGCATCGGCGGGAGGCATGCGGAGTACGTCGATCCTCCCGCCGGCCTCGTCAGCGTCCCACGTGACCTCTGCGACGCGCGAGCCGTCCGGCCCGAGCAAGTGCGACGGCGGCTTGGACGACGAGGCGGCGACGCTGCTCGTGTGCGCGCCGCGCGTGACGGTGCTTGCGCGCCACTCGTAGACGGCGAAGGCGAAGCATGCCGCCGCCGCGATCCATCCTGCCCACGTCGTGAGCAGCTGACGGCGCGTCGCGGGCGGTGCCGGAGGAGCGGGCTCGATCGAGACCACGCCCGCTTTGGTGGTCGAGAAGCGCGCCTCGGTCACCGTTGCCAGACCCTTTGCGAGGATCTTTCTCTCGAGCGCCGCCGGCATCGGGGGCTCGTGTTCCACGGCCGCGTGCGCGGCGAGGAAGAGCGCGGCCTCGGCGAGCTCGTCGTCGTCGTACTTCATGTGCCCGCCTTTTTCCTCTTCTCGTCGAGCGCGCGCTTCAGGCGTTCGATCCCCCGCGCATAGTGGGATTTCACGGTGCCGAGCGGCAGCGAGAGCTCCTTCGCGATCTCCTCGTGCGTGACCCCGTGAACGGACAGCAGGATCACGCGCCGTTGGTCCTCGTTGCAGTGCTCGAGCGCTGCGGCGGCGGCTCGCGCATCCACGTAGGTCTCGAGCGCGGTCCCGGACGGGTCCGGCGGGAGGTCGAGGCTCGGCAGCGGCCGCGTCCCCGGCGTGCGGTTGCGGTCGATGAGGCGCCTCCGAGCGACGAGCGCCACGAAGGTCGCCTCCTCACCGCGCGAGGGATCGAACGACCCCGCCGAACGCCAGAGCGCGACGAAGATGTCCTGGCACGCGTCGTCGAGATCGCGCGGATCGCGCGCGAAGCGGCGAGCGACGGCGTGGACGAACCCGCCGTAGCGCGCGAGGCACTCACGGAGGGCGCCTTCGTCGCCGCGCGCGACGCGGGGAAGGAGGGGCGCGACGGCAGCCCGGGCAGACGGCCCCGGACCACGGCGCTCCTTGCCATCCGGCGAGGCGGCCACGGTCAACCCGGGGACGATGGACATGGTTTGTACAAGCACGACGTCTCCCGAGGTCATTTCGTTGCCCGCGAGCGTCTGGATGCACTCGGGTGCAATTATTTTCCCTCGTCCGCGTCAGTAGAGGGTCTGTAGAAGTTTTTGTGCAACCCCCGCAACCGAATTCGGACTCGCCTCGAACTGACCACCGACTCGACAAACCGTCCGAGCTCGGAGGTACCTCATGCGTATCCGCTTTCGATCCGTCCTTTCGTCTCTCGCTCCCGCGGTCTTTTCCGCTGCGCTCCTCGTGGGTTGCAGCTCGGACGACGCCGCCGAGCCGGCCCCGACGCCCACGCCCACCCCGACGACGCAGCCCCCGCCGGCCCCCGCGCCGACGCCCGCTCCGGCCCCGGCCGCGAAAGACATCGTCGACACCGCCGTCGCGGCGGGCAGCTTCAAGACGCTCGTAGCGGCCGTTCAGGCGGCCGGCCTCGAGAGCACCCTGAAGGGCCCGGGCCCGTTCACGGTGTTCGCGCCGGACGACGCCGCGTTCGCGAAGCTGCCGGCGTTCCTGCTCACGAAGCTGACGACGGCCCCGTACAAGACCGAGCTCGGCCTGATCCTGAAGTACCACGTGCTGCCGAGCGCCGTGCCCGCGTCGGCCGTGCTGGGGAAGAAGCAGGACGTCGCGTCCGTCGGAGGCGGAGTCCTCTCGATCGACGGCGCCAACGGGAAAGTCGTGATCAATGGGACCTCGACGGTCGCCCAGGCGGACATCGCCACGTCGAACGGCGTCATTCACGCGATCGACGGCGTGCTTCTCCCGACCATCGTCGACACCGCGAAGGCGTACGACGACGGGACGGCGAAGTTCGGGACGCTCGTGAGCGCCGTGGTTGCGGCCGACCTCGCGGCCCTGCTCTCAGGACCGGGCGACCTGACGGTCTTCGCGCCGACGGACAAAGCCTTCGCGGATCTGAAAGCGGCGATCGGCGACACGGCGTTCAACCAGATCCTCGCCGACAAGGCGCAGCTCACGAGGATCCTGAAGTACCACGTGCTTCCGGCGGCCGTTTACTCGCCGTCGGTCGCGTCTGGGGACGTCGCGACCGCCGAGGGCTCGACGCTCAAGGTCACCGTGTCCGGCGGAGCCGTGACGCTCAATGACTCGACGAACGTGATCCTCACGGACCTGCCGAATCGCAATGGCGTGATCCATGCGATCGACAAGGTGCTCTTGCCGCCCACGAACAACTGACCGCGAGCTCACGTCCGGAAGAGAGGAAGGGCGATCGGTGCGAGCCGGTCGCCCTTCGCTTGTTCGCGGTCGGCGCCGGTCAGTGGCTCTCGTGCGCGTCGATGACGAGCCACACGTCGTCGAGACAGAGCTCGGCTTTCGCGTGCGACGTGATCTTGAGGTCGGTGAGCTTCGCCGGCTTTCCGTTCACGCGGACCTTGGTCCGTGCGGGATCGATTTTGCCCAGCACCGTGCGCTGGCTGGTGGCGATCGTCACGCCGCCCGTATCGACCGCGGTGATGACACCGTGGACGCGCCGCTCGGTCGCCAGCGCCTCGTCGGAAGCCGACGCCACGCGCGCTGCCGGCCCTGCCCCTACCCCGCCCGCGAGCACCGCCGCGAACGTCCCCCACGCGATCAGCTTCTTCATCGCGGCGCGCGGGATACCACGGATCCCGAAGCGCGCCGCCGAAAACGGAAGAGCTCGAGACCCTCGCGGGCCTCGAGCTCCTTTCGCGCGCTCAGGCGGTGCGGCCGGCGGGGTCAGGCCTTCGCGGCGCGGAGGCGCTTCTTCACGTCCGCGGCGCCGCCCTTCGACATCCGGCGGTCGATCCACTCGGTGAGCGGCGCGGCGACGTAGATGCTCGAGTACGTGCCGGCGACGATGCCGACGACCATCGCGAACGCGAAGTCTTTGATGACGCCGGTTCCCCAGATGAAGAACGCGAGGACGGAGAGCATCGTCGCGCCCGACGTGAGGATCGTGCGGCTCAGCGTCTCCGAGACGCTCATGTTGATGACCTCGCCAAACGGCTTGCCGCGGTACTTGCCGAGATTTTCGCGAATGCGGTCGTAGACGACGACGGTGTCGTTCATCGAATAGCCGACGATGGTGAGCACCGCCGCGATCGTCGAGAGCGTCACTTCCTTCCGGAAGACGACGAACGCGCCGAGCACGACGAGCGCGTCGTGCACGCAGGCGAGGACGACGCCCGGCGCGAACCGGAGGTCGAATCGGAACGCGAGGTACAGCATGATGAACACGATCGCGATCGCGACCGAGTTTCGCGCGCTGTCGCGTAGCTGCTTGCCGGCCTTCGGACCTACCCACTCGACGCGCAGCGCCGACTCGGGCACGCGATCTTCGCCGAGCTGCGCGCGAAGCGCGTCGAGGAGCTGGTCGCCCTTGCTCTGCAGCTGGATCTCGACGCGGTGGTCGCGCGGGTTCACGAGCTGCGGGTTCTCCGCGGTCTTGCGGAGCTTCACGTTCGGCACGGTGCCGAGCTGCTCCCGCACCTTGGCGAGGTCGACGTCGGTGTCGTAGCGGACGGAGAGCTTGTCGCCGCCGGCGCTGAATTTCACCTCGGTGGCCCGGGCGTTCTTCGGGCACTTCTGCTCGTTGCCCTCTCCCTCGACGCCGAGGCACAGCGCGCCCTTCAGCGCCTCCTTCGTGGCCTCGTCGACCGTGCTGATCTCCTGCACGCGGATGAGGAAGCGCCACGGGTTCGCGGGGTCCGTGACCTGCACGACGTCGGGCTCGGAGAACTGCCCCGTCTTCGTGACGGCATGACGGATCTCGCCGCCGTCGGTCGCCTTCTTGAACGCGACCTCGATCTCGGTGCCGCCCTTGAAGTCCGTGCCGTAGTTCGGCCCCGGATAGAAGAGGAGGATGAACGAAGCAAACGTCATGAAGAGGCTGAAGGTGATCCAAAACCTCCGCATCTTCATGAAGTCGTAGGTCTTGCCCGGCTTGAAGAGCTCCATGGCTGCTTTACCCTCTGCTCAGAACTCTGCGCCGACGCTGAGACGCTTCACCTTCGCTCCGCGGACCCACCAGTCGAAGACGAGGCGGGTGCAGAAGACGCCGGTGAACAGGCTGGCGATGATGCCGATGATCAGCGTGACGGCGAAGCCCTTGACGGGGCCAGTACCGTACTGCGCGAGGATCAGACCGGAGATGAAGATCGTGACGTGGCCGTCGACGATCGCGGTGAAGGCCTTGTCGTAGCCGGCTTCGACGGCGGCCCGGACGCTTCGGCCGGCGCGCAGCTCTTCGCGGATGCGCTCGTTGATGAGCACGTTCGCGTCGACGGCCATGCCGATCGTGAGCGCGAGGCCCGCGATGCCGGGCAACGTCAGCGTGCCGCTGAACGAAGCGAGGATGGCGAGCTGGATGAGGAGGTTGAAGAGCACCGCCGCGTCGGCGACGAAGCCGGACTTCCGGTAGTAGAAGGCCATGAAGAGGAGCACGAGCCCGGAGCCGGCGAGCGCTCCGATCGCGCCCTTCTTGATCGCGTCTTCACCGAGCGTCGGCCCGATGAGCGACTCGTTCGACGGGGTGATCGGTGCGGGCAGCGCGCCGGAGCGGAGCACCATCTCGAGCTTCTCGGCGTTCTTCAGCTGGGTGTCGGGGTCGCCGGCGCCCATCGTGATGCTCGCCTTGCCGCCGCCGATCTTCGTCTTGATGACGGGAGCGGAGTTGATGACGTCGTCGAGGATGATCGCGAAGCGGCGCTGCACGTTTGCGCCGGTGACTTCCTCGAAGCGGTCGGCGCCGGCGGGGCTGAACGTGATGCCGACATAGACCTCGGGCATGCCGTTCTGCGTGTTCACCGCGCGCGTGGCGTCGGTGATGTACTCGCCGGTGACCTCCGCGCGCGAGAACAGGTAGAACGTGCGCCAGCCCTTCTCGACGAACTTGCCGGTGTCCTCGTCGGGGTCTTCGATCTTCTCGTAGCCGATGACGTGGTCGTCGGGGACCGGCAGCGTCGCCGTCCACTTCTTCAGCCGCGCGAGCGTGTCGGCCATCGGCTCCTTGCCGTCGGGCTTGGAGGGATCGTCCTTGCGGTCGATGCGGGCGAAGTGCGTCTTGACCGTCTTGCCCGGGCCAGCCGGCGCGTTCTCGTAACGGATCTCGATGTTCTCCGAGGCGGGAACGTCCGTCTCCGGGATCTTGCCGAAGAAGTCCGCGTCGTCGTCGAGCATCTTGAACTCGAGACGGGCGGTCCGGCGGATGATTTCCTTGATCTCGTTGAACGCCTTCTCGTCCTTGCCGGGGACCTCGATGATGATGTCCTCGTCGCGCGTCGTGACGCTCGCCTCGCGGAGGCCGAGCTCGTCGACGCGGCGATTGACCGTCTCCTTCGCCTGCGTGACCGCCTTGTTGCGGATGTCGGTCTCGACCTCCTGGCGAATCTTGAAGACGACCTCGCCCGGACCGCCGCCGCCGACCTGCGAGAGCTCGCCGCCGAACTTCTTCTTGAAGCGGTCGTCGACGTACTTCACGTCGCCCGGGTCCTTGAACTTCACGCGCAGGACGCCCGTCTCCGGCGCCGAGACGTGGACCTTCTCGTCCAGCTTCGCGAGCTCCTCACGCTTGAGGAGGCCTTCTCCCTGATGGAAGTTGTAGGCGTTCGCGAGCTCGTGACGCATCTCGTCCGCGAACTTGTCGCGCTTGTCGCGGATCGCTTCGTCGACTTCGACCGTGTACACGAGCCGGAGCCCGCCCTGGAGGTCGAGGCCCTTCACGATGCCGAAGTCGATGCGGTCCTTCACGTACGTCGGGCACTTGATGCGCCCGTCGCTCATCCCCTCGAACGTCGGCCAGAGCACGACGAGCGAACCGAGGAAGACGGCGACGACGAAGCCGACCTTCGTACGCCACGGACCATCCATGATCGGCAGGAGCCCGACCAAGGCCCAGACGACGACGAGGCTGGAGACGACGAGCCCCCAAAAGTTGTCGGCGCGGAAGAAGAGGTAGGCGGCCACTCCCGCCACGACGGCGAGGATGAGCGTATTGCGCTTGGCGGGTGTCATGACGCTCGCAGGTTCTCGGCCAACGGACGGAGGCTCGAATTCATTTCTTCTCGGCCGAGGCCTTCGCTTCCTTGAGGTCCTCGAGGCCCTTGTCCGCCTTCTTGTCGGCGGCCGCGGCGGAATCGAACGACGAGAGCGCGCTCGCGAGGACCTGCACGGTGGTGCCCGGCGCGATCTTCACCTTCGCGATGCGGTCGTCCATTTCGATGAGCTCGCCGATGAGGCCCGCCTGCGTGAGCACGCGGTCCCCTTTCTTGAGCTTCGAGCGCGCCTCCTGCTCCTTCTTCTGGCGACGGAAGCTCATGAAGAGGAAGGGGACGAGAATCAGGAACGGCAGCAGCATGGTGATCATGCTGGGCGGCGCGCTCTGCGCCGGGGCGCCCGCGGGCGCGGCTCCGGGCTCGGCGACACCGGGGGTGCCCGCCTTGGGCTGGACCTGCTGGAAGAAGTCGAAGGACATGCGTGCTCCCGGACGAGCGGCTCTTTCGAAAAGCCGAAAAATCCCGCCTTATAGGGGGGAGCGGGGGAATTAGTCGAATCGGTCCGTAGGGTCAATCCGGCCGCTGGGCGGCGCTTGCCGCAGCGGTGCCGGCGCGCGCCGACCTAGTCGTCCCGCGCGCAGCGGAAGCCGACGTTCGGGCCCGCCTCGCGGACCGAGCCCCAGTTCCGCGCCGTGGCGCGCGCGAGCACGGGCGGCGACAGCCACCCTCCTCCGCGAAGAACGTGGCTCGCGCCGGCGCGGGGCGAAGCTTCGGTGACCGATTCCGCGTACCAGTCGGCGACCCACTCTTCCACGTTGCCGCTCATGTCGAGCGCGCCATACGGGCTCGCGCCCGCGAGGTGAGCGCCGACGCGTGACGGCTTCTTGCCGCTACAGCTCCGCTGCGTGTTGTCCGCCGCGAGCGTCGCCGCGAGGCCGCAGCCGGCCGTCGCCGTGCCCCACGGGTACCGCACGGGCGTCGTCCCCCGCGCCGTCAGCTCCCATTCCGCCTCGCGCGGCAGGCGCTTGCCGACCGCGAGGCAGTACGCGTTCGCGCTCGTCCACGGCACGCAGCTGACCGGCAGCTGCGGGTCTCCGAGATCGTACGTGCAGTTTACACTCGTTCGCGGCGGGCGCGCGCAGGCACCTCGCTCTACGCACGCGCGATACGCCCCGACCGTCACCTCGGTGCGGTCGATCCAGAACGGACCGACGACGGCGACGTGCGGAGGGCGTTCGTTCGGCTGCGCGTTCTTCTCGGCGGAGCCCATCGTGAAGCGGCCGCCTGGGATCCGGAGCATGCCGTCTTTCAGCACAGCGGGCTGCCGTACGACCGGCGGAAGCTTCTCTTTCGGCGGCGGCGGCGTCGGGTGCTCTTCGTCACCGTCGGTCTCCGGCACCGCGGGCGCACCTGCGGGAGGCGCGCCGGACGGGCTCGCCGCAGCCGCCGACGGAGCGCCGGCGGGTACCGGCTCGGAAAACGCACCGGCGTCACGCTGCGCGTGCGCGTCGGACGGCGGCGTGAGCGCCACGGCGACGACGGTCATCGTCCCGAGCGCGCGGTTCATCGCGCGCGCCGCTCCTCGTGCCGTGACGTCGGATGCGGAGCCGTCACCTCTCCGATCATGCCATGGGCGGCGTTCGCTGGCGATCACCGTCGACGCCGCGCTCACGCTCGGCAGCGACCAGCGCCTCGTACGTCGCCTCGAAGGCGCGGCGCGCGCGCTCTGCCGCCGGGCTCGCGTCTCCGAGGCCGCGCGCCTGTAGGTGCTCGGCGACGACGCGCGCGACGAGCACGCCATCGACGAGCGTGCGCTGCGCGCGCGACGCAACGGCCACCGCTGCGCCAGCGCACGTGGCGGCCGCGGCGAGGCTCGGGTCTCCGCCCTGTCCACCGTACGCGAGAGACAGCGCGCGAACGCGACGCTCACGCACGATGGATCGCGCGGCATCCGGGAGCGCCGGCTCGCCGCTCGCCGACAGCACACCGAGGACGGCCCCGGGGACGAGCGGAGCGACCGCGTCCGAAGAAGCAATTCCGCGCTCGGTCGCGAGGACGAGCCGAGGGCCTCGACGCGCCATGCCACCGCGCGCGTGCTCACGCGACGCGAACAGATCGACCGTCGCGCCCGCACCGTGCGGCGTCACGATCCCGTGAGCACGGAGGCCCACGACCGATGCGAGCGCCGCCGAGGTCATCGCGAGCGCTTCGTCGGCGGTCTTCACGTCGTCGAGCACCCACCGAATCGCGACCGGTCCGCCCGCCGCGATCTCTGCGCTCGCACCGCGCGGAAGCGCATGTTCCGTATCGGCGAAGGAGAAGCTCCTTCGGCCCCGCTCGTCGGCAAGCATGTTGTCGCAGATGGCTGCGAGATCGGCGACGTCGAACGAAGGGCCCGTCACGCCGACGAAGAGCTTCGGGATGCGACCGATGCCCGGGAACCCGGGCGCCCACGTGAGCGCGTCGGTGAACGCCGACTTGAGCTCGCGCGCGAGAATGCCGCCGTGCGAGAGCGGCTCGTCGGCCGGCTCGAGCACCGTGATCGCGAGCGCCCGGGCGAGCGTCTTCACGAGCCGCGCGCCGGGAAACGGCCGCAGCGCGCTGACGTGGACCGCCCCCACGTCGTACCCGCGCGCACGGAGCTCGCTCGTCGCCGAGAAGAGCGCGTCGCCCACCGGACCCATGCCGACGAGGACGAGCTGCGGCTCACCGAGCGGCACCTTGTCGAACACGTCGTGACGGCGACCGGACACGCTGCCGTACTCGCGGAGCGCGCTGCCGAGCGCGAACGGAACGCGCTCCGCGAACGCGCGATCGCCGATCGGAGCGAGCGAAGGGTGACCGGGATCGTGGCGCGGCCGGAGCCGCGAGGCGGCGCCGACGAACGCCTGACACGCGCTGTCCTGCGGGAGAGCGACCATGGCGACGGCGCGACCGATGCCCGGTGCGCCGTGACCGAGCGCGTGCACGACGACGAACGGCACGCCGGCATCTTCCGACGCGCGGCGCGCGATCAGCGCCAGGTCGAACGAGTCCTCCGGTCCAGATGCGCAGAGCACGCTCCAGCCGATGTCGGACAGCGCGGCGAGCTCTTCTCCGCCGTGCCCAGAGATCGAATGCGCGACGAGCGACAGCCGCGCCTGCGCGATCTTCCGCATCGCGTCGCGCGACGCGGTGAGCGCCTCGCCGCGCGCGACGACCGCCACGCGCTCACCCTTCTCGGCGGCTTCGCGGGCGGCTGCGAAGAGCGCGTCCGCCGACGTCGCGTGGGCGGCGTCGCCGTGGACGTGCGCGCCGGCCGCGGCTTCCGCGAGCCGCACGGCGGCCGCGGCATCGAGCATCTCCATGCGGGCAGCGTTCGGGCGGACGGACGATGCGGCGGGACTCTCGCTCGCGCGCTCGAGCTCTTCGTGCATGACGCGCACGATGCGCGAACGTCGCGCGACGCGCAAGAGCGCCGCCGGCGCGAGCGCCCGGTCAGCGCCCCTGGGTGCTCGTCGATGGCAGCGGCTCGATCTTCGGCGCGGGCGCAGGCCGCATCGGCGGTGGTGACGGGTTCGCACCGGGCGAAGGCGGCAGCACCGGTGCAGGCCCCGGCGGGCCGGGCGCGAGGAACTTCACGCACACCCCTGCCGCATGCGCGCGCGAGTACCCGACGTCGACGAACGCGCGCACCACGGCATCGCATCCGAGCGCCGCCGCTTTCTCGGTGAGCGCCTGCGTCACGTCCTCCGGGTTCGCGTCGCTGCCGAAGCCGACGGCCTGCACGATCGCGATGTCGTAGAACGGCCGCTGCGGCGTCGCTTGATCGGCGAGGTACAGCTCGACGGGTCCGCGGGTCTGCGCGCCGGGTGCCCGGAGCACGGCGGCATGCGTCTCGGTATGCCCGCAGCCGAGGGTCGCCGAAGCGAGCAGCGCGGAGAGGAACGCCGCGATCGACAGCCGCGTGCTCATGTGCCCTCCAGCGGCTTCGGGGCCGGCGCGGGTACGTCGCCATCGCGCGGCGGAGGCGTCGGCGCAGGGCTCGGCGACGGCGTCGGTGGAATGAGCGGCTCGTCGCCCGGCGGCACGACCTGCGTCGAGAACGCGCGGCCGTACATGGATACGACCATCAGCTCGTCATTTGCAGCATACACGCGTGTGCCGGCGCAGGTCGCTCCGAGCCCGCACGTGTAATAGAAGGTTTCGACCTGCGTACGCCCGACGAGCTCGAAGCGCGCGCGCACGCCGTCGATGACCGCGACGTTGCCGCCGATGTCCGCGACGCGCCGCACGAATTGCGGAAGGAGCGTGTCGACCGTGCCTTCTTGCTGCGAGGCATGCACCTCGACCACGCCGAGATCCACCGCGCCTGCCGGAGCTTGTCCGGTCGAGTAGATGGCGACCGGGCCGCTGTACGACGGGAGCTGGACCGGCCCCGTGCGGATCGCGCTGCCGCTCACGGACGAGCAGCCGGAGCAGGCGAGCAGCACGAGGCCGAGGAGACGGCGCGACATTCTCCTAGGAGTTAAGGGCCGGAGTCGCCGAGGGGTCAAGGCCAGCCGATGACGATCGTCGCCCTCCGACGACGATCGCGCTCTCGAGCTGCGACCGTGCCGTGCGTCAGAGGAGGTTCGCGGCGATCTCGGCGAGCTCGCTGCGCTCACCGCGCGTCAGCACGATGTGCGCGGCGACCTTCTCGCCACGGAAGCGATCCGCCGCGACCGCGAGGCCGTTCGACTGGCTGTCGACGTACGGGTTGTCGATCTGCCCCGGGTCGCCGGTGAGAACGATCTTCGTACCGTCGCCGGAGCGCGTGATGATCGTCTTCACCTCGTGAGGCGTGAGGTTCTGCGCCTCGTCGACGATGATGTACTGCTGCGGGAGCGAGCGCCCACGGATGTACGTGAGCGGCTCGACCTGCAGCTGCCCGCTCTCGAGGAGCTCCGCGTACGCGCGCGGGCCCTTCTTCGTGCCGCTCGAGAAGAGGAACTCGAGGTTGTCGAAGATCGGCTGCATCCAGGGGTTCAGCTTCTCGTCGACGTCACCGGGGAGGAACCCGATGTCACGGCCGAGCGGCATGACCGGACGCGACACGAGCATGCGGGTGTACATGCCGTCTTCGACCGTGCGCTTCAGGCCCGCCGCGAGCGCGAGCAGCGTCTTGCCGGTGCCCGCCTTGCCGACGAGCGTGACGAGCCGGATGTTCTCGTCGAGGAGGAGGTCGAGCGCGTGGCTCTGCTCCTTGTTGCGCGGGCGGATGCCGAGCAGACCTTCGCGCGGCGTGCGGAGGCTGACGATCTCGCGCTTCGTCGCGTCGTAGCGGCCGAGCGCCGTGTGCGAAGGATTCGCGCGGTCGCGGAGGAGGACGCAGAGGTTCGCGGTGAGGATGCCGCGCGGCCCCGGCGCGTCGCCGCTGCCCGCCACGCGTTCGAGCTTCTCGCCGCGCTCCGGCGCAATGAGCGCCGGTGCGGGGGCGAGGGCACCTTCTTGGAAGAACGTGTCGATCTCTTCGGCCGATACCTCGAGCTCGGTGACGCCCGTATCGATGCGCTGCGGCTCGACGCGCTGGTTCTCGTAGGTCTCCGCGAGCATCCCGAGCGCGTCGGCACGGATGCGGAGGTTCGTGTCCATCGTCACGAACACGGTCGGCCGGCTCGGGTCCTCGTCACGCACGTCGAACGCGGTCTGCAGGATGGCGTTGTCCATCGCTGCCTTGTCGATCGCGCTCGGGAGCTCGGGGCGCTTCTCCGGCACCGCCACCTTGAGGAAGCCGCCCGCCTTCGTGTGCACGCCCTTCGAGAGCGAGCCCCCCTGCTCGCGGAGGTCGTCGAGGAGGCGAACGACCTGACGCGCATTGCGTCCGCGCTCCGAGCCCTCTCGCTTGAACTGATCGACCTCTTCGATGACGTAGATCGGGATGATGACGTTGTTGTCGTCGAACCTGAAGATCGCGTGCGGATCGTGGAGCAGGATGTTCGTGTCGAGGACGTAGTTCTTCTTCATCCGAGGGCCGCTCCAGCGAGTACCCTCGGAACCCCGCTCTTGCAAGGAAAACGAGGCGCCTGCGCGGCGCGTCGCGTATGCTGGCCGCGAGGAATGATCCACCGGCCAGCCATCAGGAAGCGCGCTCCCAGCGACCTCCCGCCCTGGCTCGTCCGGGCGGAGCGACTGCTCAGCGAGGCGGTGCGCACGGTGCGCCTCCTCGGTTCGGTGGTTCCGCGCAACGCCGCGCAGGAGCGCGCCCGTCTCGTCGCGGCGTTCGAGGCCGGAGGGTCGGCGTCGCCGCGTTGGTCGTACGCACGCACCGATCACACGTCGCTGCGGAAAGCGCTCGCCGCGGCCGCGCATCGGCTCGGGGCGGAGCCGCACCCGATTGCGCAGCTCTATGCGGCCCGCGCGCGTGAGCTCGAGATCGAAGCAGCCCTCGCGAGCGAGGCGGGCACGAACGTCCTCGGAGCGCTCGCGCGCGCGCGCTTCCGTTCGCTCAGCCCGCAGGCCGCCGGGGAGGCGACGATCCTCGCGCGGAAGTGGATCGCCGAAGGGCGGGAGGCGCTCGCGTCCGAGCCGGCGCCTTCCGAGCTCCTGACGAGCGACTCCACGGAGAAAGGCTCTCTCCTCACGCGCATGCGCGAAGAGGTCGGCCGCCTGCAGCTGCCCTTCGCCGTCGTCGTGCAGCCGTCGCTCGCGGCCCTCGCCGCCACGGGCGAGCGCCACATCCTCGTCGCTGCGGGTCGGCGAACGACCCGCGACGACGTGGAGCGCACGGTCATGCACGAGATCGAGGCGCACGCGATCCCGCGTCATCGCGCATCGCTCGCGCGATTGGCGCTCTTCCAGATCGGAACCGCGCGCGGCATCGACGATCAGGAGGGCCTCGCCATCGTCCTCGAAGACCGCGGAAATTTCCTCTCGCCGCGCCGGAAGCGCGAGCTCGCGGCACGTCACCTCGCCGTCGAGGCGATGGATGGAGGCGCGACGTTCACCGACGCAGTCAGCGCCCTCGTGAAGGAGCACGGCCTCCTTCCTTCGGAGGCGGTCCTCGTCGGAGAACGCGCGTTCCGCGGGGGTGACGGCGTCGCGCCCGGCCTCGGCCGCGAGCGCATCTACCTCGAGGCGTACTTGCGCGTGAAGCACCACCTCGACCGCAAGCCGACCGACGAAGGCGTTCTCACGAGCGGCCAGGTGAGCCTCGACGCGATCTCCGTGCTCGCGCCCATCGTGAAGAAGACGCGGCAGACGGAGCCGCCGGGCGTGCTGCCCTGAAGCGCGGCCTCGCGAACGCGGTGACGTGCAGCGCGCTGCTCGCGGTCGGCGCGTGCCGGCCTCCTCCGCCGCCGACGCCTCCCCTGCCCCCGCCGCGCGCAGAGCCGATCGCATCGTGCGCACCGCACACCGTCGTGCTCGTACGGCATGCGGAGAAGGGATCTGCCGAGCGCGATCCCGAGCTCTCGGAGAAGGGCCGCGCGCGAGCGCAGCGCATCGCGAGACTTCTCGCGCACGCCGGCGTCACGCGGCTCGTCGCGAGCGAGTATCGGCGAACGCGCGACACCCTCGCGCCGCTCGCAGAGCTCACGCACGTCACCGTCGAAGCGATGCCCGCGGCGCGGAGCAAGGAGCTCGCTTCGATGCTCCGCGATGCACCGGAGGCGTCGGTCACCGTCGTCGCGACCCACTCGAACGTCTTGCCCGCGCTCGTCACCGAGCTCGGCGCGCCGCCGCTCCGTGACCTCCCCGCGGACGGAATGCTCGCGGAGGACGACTACGGGCGCGTCGTCGTCGTCAGCGTACCGTGTGCGGCTGCCCGCTCGCCGAGCTCGCGCGTCGAGCTCAGCTCGGAGTGACGTCTCGGGCGCTCACTCGACCGAGCACACCGTCTCGGAGTCGTCGGCGCTGATCGCGCCGAACCGCTTCAGCCGAACGCACTTGTAGCCCTCGCGGCAGTTCGGCGCGCCGGGGTTGCAGATGGGGAGGCAGAAGCCGCCGCTCGATTTGAAGTCGGCGCAGAACGCCTGCGGCTGCTCGGGCTCGGAGGGGCAGTCGCCCTGGCACGAGATGGTGCAGAGGCCGTCGGGGTAGTTCGTCGCGCACGTGGATCCCTCGCCGATCCCGCAGCTCGCGTCCGACGCACACGGATCGCCGATCCATCCGCCGCCGGTCGCCCCGCCGAGCGGACCGGCATAGTCGATACCCGTCGCATACACGTTCCACAGGTTCCAGAAGAGCCACGTGCCGCCGGCGCTTCCTTCGGCGACCTTCGGCGTGTGGTCGTAGAGGGCGGCGGTCGCCTCCGTCGTGGGCGTGACCTTCAGGTTGTCGAGCGTCGTGCTCGTCGTGTCCACGCCCCAACCTGCATCCGTGACCGTGTTCGCCGCCATCTGGTCGAGCGCGACGCGGAAACCGCGCCCGAGGCAGTCGACCTGGCGATCGAAGCCGGCAAGCTCGGCGAGGCAGTTCGAGCCCTGCAAGCAGCCGCAGCGGAAGACGTACTCGACGCGCTCCGGCGGGAACGGATAGTTCGCCTCGCCGATGAGCCCCTGCGTGGCCTGCGCGTAGACGAGAAAGACGAGCGGGTTCAGCCGGTACGTGCGCGCGGCACGAGCGATCGCGTCGGCGGCGCGCACCCCGTTCGACTGGTACGTCTCGAGGAAGCTCGCGCGCGCATAAGGCGTGCGGTGGAGGAACCGCTGGATCTGCGTCGCATCGATCGCGTCGGCATCGAGGAACGAGGCCGTATCGAGGATCGTGTTGCGGTCGAACTCGGCCTCGAGGCCTTCCGGCTTCTTGAAATCGAGCTCTTGCAGCACCGTCGCCTGCGGCTCTTTCGAGCACGCCGGAGCGAGCGCCGAAGAGGCCACGGCGACCGCAACGACGGCGAGACCGCGAGAACGAAGCATCGGGAAGGTCACGAAACCATGCCGCGAAGATCGAGCGCGCGCCACCGAGAGCTCGCCGCCGTTCAACGGATGTGGAGCGGAACGACGGTCCACGCGGCGCCGCCGCGGTTGTCGTGGACGACGATCCACAGCGTTCCGTCCTGCGGTTGCTTGGGAGCGCGGATGTCGACGGCGCTCTCCGCGAGACGTCCCGAGCGCGAATCGAACAGGAGCCGCGCATCGTTTTCGAGAATGCCGACGTCCGTGTAGTACGAGGCCCAGATCTGCTCGTTCCGCGGCCCTTCGCGCTCGACGTCGCTCGGATTGGGCTCCCAGCTCCCGTCCGAGACACGGACGTCGATCTTGTTCTCCTTGCAGTCGCGCTCGCGCGTGCCTTCCGGGCAGCGCTCGATGGTGATGCCCTTCTGCGGGTCGACCGGCGCGCCCTCCTGCGTGACGCCTTCGATCACGGGGTTCATGTTCACCCGCTCGGCGTAGGCGTAGACGCGCGAGAAGCCGATGACGTATTCGCTCGCGGGAAGGCGCTGCCCGTTCTCGTCGGTGCAGAGGATCGGCAGCTGCTGAGCGCCGCCGCTCGGGTCGCGCGGGGCGATCTCGACGCGTCCGGCGCAGAGAATGTTGAAGACGATGCCTAGACCGTACGGCACGGGACTGCCTTCGCGCGGACGGAGCGCGTCGGCCGGCATCTGGAACGAGAACGTCGGCCCCTGCGGAAGGAACGGCGCGAGATCGACGCCGGTGGGAATGCTCGCGAACGGGTTGCCGCCGCCATTGCCGGCAGGCGCTGCATCCGCGCCCGCGTCGGCGGCCGCTGCGAGCGGGCCGAGCGGAACGAGGCGCGTCGAACGCGCATCGCGCGAGCCATCGCCAGGCGGCGCGAAGCAGAGGTAGTAGAGGTCCTCTTCCGGGTTCAGGCAGAGGATCGGGATCCAATAGAGCTTCGCGGCACGTGTGCGGTCGCGGCGGCCGTCGCCGACGAGAGCCTCGAGCGTGACGGTCTCGCCCGGCTTCACGTACGGCTTGTCGGCGCGCACGGCGAACAGCCGCAGGTTGTCGACCTTGCTCTGCGGGTCGAACCCCGCCGCTCCGCACGCGACGAGGGCACCGAGCACCAGCAACGTGACGAGGCCGACGAGCGCGACGAAGAGACGACGACGCGTGCGCCGCATGTCAGAGCTCCCCTCGGAGCCCGAGGCTCGGCAGGAACGGGATGCCGGTCGCATTGGTGCTCAGCGTGTAGTTGTAGTTGTAGCTGACGCCCTCGACGTTGCCCTGGTTGTAGATGTTGTAGATGTCGAGGTACGCGCTCAGCTTGAAGCCGCTGCCCCACTGCCAGGTCTTGTCCACGCGGACGTCGAGCTGGTGGAACATCGGATTGCGCACGCCCGAAGGCGGGAAGTCTTGCAGCGGGATGTACGAGCCGACGGTCGCGTCGTAGAAGCCGTAGTTCAGCGGCGTGCGAAGATTGCCGGACACGAGGCGGAAGCGCGCGCCGACCTCCCAGCCGCGGCCGAGCCGATAGCTGCCGACGGCCGTGAGGATGTGCGTCTGGTCGAAGTTGAAGAGCCGCTCGGGCTCGTTCGGGCCGTCTCGGCGCACGCTTCGCGAAAGCGTGTACGCGACGAAGCCGAAGAAGCGGTCGTCGGGCTTGTAGCGGAGCAGGGTCTCGAGGCCGAACGCACGGCCCTCGCCGATGTTGCCGATGCGCGGCACGACGCGCTGGTCGTACTGGCGATAAAAGCCTTCGGTCGAGACCTCGAGCTGACGCGTGATCTCCTGCTCGATGCCGAAGCCGTAGTGGTTCGCGATGTTCGACCGGAGCCCGGGGATGCCGAACACGCGGTTCGTCTCCTGCGGCTGCGGCGGCTGCGCGAAGCGACCGATGCCGCCCTTCAGCGTCGTCCGCGGGAACTCGCGCGTGAGATCCTGGCGGACGACGACGCGCGGCTGCACGTCCCACGCCTTCGTGTCTTTCGCGTAGTCGAGCCGCACCCCGGGCACGATGCGCGTGCCGCGGAAGGGCGTGAGCTCGAGCTCGTTGTAGAGACCCGGCCGGTAGATGCTGTCGGTATCCGAGACCGTGAGCGGCGGTTGGCTGCCGAACGGACCGGCCGGCGGAGTGCCCGGGCGCGGAGGAGGCGGAAGGCGCGCCTCGACGGTGAACGGCGAATAGAAGATGTCGAGACCGAAGTTGTTGCGCACGCCGGGCGCGAGCTTGTGCGAGAGCTCGGCGCGCGGATTGATGGGCCACGACGACAGGACGAAGAAGTTGTCGCCGACCGAGAAATCGAGGGCGTCTTTACCGACCGCCGCGGTGAGGCGGAGCTCGGTGTCGTCGCTCAGCTTTCCGACGTAGCGCGCCTGCAGACGATAGAACGCGGTGCCGAGCGAGACGTTGCCGCCGAGGCCCGGGTTCGAGCCGTTCACCGTCGGCGAGAGGATCGACAGCCGGTCGTCGGACCCGAAGAAGAAGAAGCGCAGCGAGTGCCTCTTCTTGTCCCAGTCACGCTGCAGCATGAGCTGGTAGTCGTAGTAGACGGGCGCGGTCGTCACGCCGGCGCCGGCCTGCTCGAGCACGGGCTTCAGCCACAGGTCGATGTACGAACGGCGGCCCGCGACGGCGAAGTTCCAGCCAGTGTTCCCGAGCGGGCCCTCGGCGAGGACGCGCGCGTCGATCAAGTCGGCTTGCGCGAGCCCGTGGATCTTCTTGTCCTTCTGAACGCGCGGATCGTGGACGGCGACGTCGACGATGCCGCCCGTGACGCGGCCGTAGTACGTGCTGAAGTTGCCGGGGAAGAAGTCGATCTTCTCCAGCATCTCGGTCGGGATGACGCTCGAGAGCCCGCCGAAGTGGTAGACGATCGGCACGAGCGAGCCGTCGACGTAGATGTTCGTCTCGTTCGGCGCGGCGCCGCGGACGATGAGCAGACCGGCGATCGCCGGCGGACGCGCGACGCCCGGCAGGTTCTGGATGGCGCGGAGAGCATCGCCGTTCGTGCCTGGAATTCGCGAGAGCTCGCGCTGCTCGAGCGTGCGCTTCGTGACCTCGCGCGGAGCGCGGACGCCGCGGACCTGCACCTCTTCGACGCCCTCCTCCGGCGGCGGCGGCGGCGCAATGGCGGGCCGGGCGAGCCGTACGTCGATGCGCGCCTCTTGGGCGGGATCGAGCGTCTCTTCGTACGTCTGATCCGCGTAGCCGGCGGCCGCCACGGTGATGCGGTACGTGCCGGCCGGGATCCCCTCGACGACGAACGTTCCGTCGGGCGCGGCCGTCGACTGGTACGTGCCTCCGTCTTGCGCGGTGACGGTGACGGTCGCGCCGGGGAGCGGTGCGTCGCGGAGCTGCGTGGCGACGCGACCGACGAAGCGCGCCGGCAGCGGCTCGAAAACGTAGCGATGCCGGATCTTCGCGGCGACCGGCTTGCCGTTCTTCGTCGCCGGCGTGAACTCGAGCTTCTCCGCCGCGGCAACGGCGGCCTCGTCGAAGCCGTGCCCCTGGGGCGCGACGACGTCGACCTTCTGCACGACGCCGTTCGACTCGACCTCGAGGATGAGGTCGACGGTGACGCGCTCCTTCACCTTGTCGGCAACGGCCGCCGCCGGATAGGAGGCGCCCTCGTCCTTCTTCACGACCGGTGGCGTGATGACCGGCGCGGCAGGGGCCGCCGTCTGCGCCGGCGGAGGGTCTGCGGGCTTCGCGAGCGAGCCGCCCGGCTGCGCATGCGCGCGCGGAGCGAACGACGCCAGAGCGAGCGTCATCGCGGCGACGAGCGCCGATCCCCCCGGCGAACGTTGTGCGTGCCTCATCGCGCGTGCGGCGGCGACCTTAACACAGTTCGTGGTAGTAAGGCGCGTCGAGGTCGGCCCCGTCCGCCGACACCGAAGTCTCGTGCTTTCCCGCGCCGCTGCTTTGTACCGCCGCCTCGGCGTCCGCACGATCGACCCGGCGCTCTACGTCGTGTGGGCCGCCGTGCAGACGCTCGCATCCGCCCGGATGTTCTACGGCTTCATGCTGAAGCAGACCGGCGGCGAGTGGAGCGCGCCCCTCGACGACGTGTTCATCCACTTCGATTACGCCCGCGCGACGGCGCTGGGGCACCCGTTCGAGTGGACCATCGGCAACGGCTACTCCTCGGGAAATACGAGCCTCACCTACCCGTTCGTGCTCGCCGCGGGATGGCTCGTGGGGTTCACGGGACGGAGCCTGATGGTGTGGGCGGCGCTCGTCGCGTGCGTTTCCGTGTTCGGCGTCCTCCTTGCGACACGAAAGCTGTTCATCGAGGGGCGCGACGACGTCTGGGGGCGCGTGGCCTCGTACCTCCTCCCGCCGGTGTTGCTCGGTGTCGGTGCGCTCGATTGGTCGCTCTGGAGCGGGATGGAGGTCTCGTTCTTCCTCGCGACGTGGGCGATCGCGCTCGTCGCATGGCTGCGGCTCGAAGAAGAGGCGCGTCGTCCGGCCCCGACGCGGCCGCTCGGACGCGCCGCGCTGCTCGGCCTCGCGGGCGCGCTGATGGTCACGACCCGTCCCGAGGCGGCCGCCACGATCGCCATCTTCGGCGCGGCCGCCGCGCACGCGCACCGACGCGGCGGCTTCGGTCGCATGGCGGGCATCCTGCTCGCCGTCGGCCTGCCGGCCGCCGTGTGCCTCGCCGCGCAGTCGTTCGCGAACAAGGCGTTCACGGGCGAGTGGAGCGCGAACGGCGCGATCGTGAAGCTCGCCCTCAACAACCCGTACATGACGGCGGCCGACAAGCTCGAAGACTGGATCGGGAACGCGAAGTACGCGTCGCTACGCAACCTCGACTACCACTTCGCGCACATCGAGGGCGACCACATGAGCGAGCTCGCCAGCTCGTTCGCGCCCTCGAATCCAGCCTCTGCCGCCTTCCACTACCTCGCGCGAACGGCGTGGTGGGCGGGCGTCATTCCGCTCGCGGTCGCGCTCCTGCCGCTCGCGTTCGCGCGGACGCGGCGGCTCGCCATCGTGCTGTGGGCGCAGATCGTCTGCTGGATCGCCATCGTCGCGCTGAACGGCCAGGTCCGTTGGCAGAACGAGCGCTACGTCATGCCGGCGGTCGCGTGGATGCTCGTCCTGACGGCGCTCGGCGTGACGGTCTCGCTCCGGAAGCACGCCGGCGCGCTCGGGACCACGCCGAAAGCGCGCGCGCGGCGGCCGCTCCGGCCGGGAATCGTCGCAACGGTCCTCCTCGGCGCGTTCGTCGTGCAGGTGGTCGGCATCCTCACGCGTCCCGCCGGAAGCCCGATCGTGTTCCGGCTTTCGTGGGTCCTCGCGCTTGCGTGCGGCGCATTCGCGGCGGTGCTCCTTCGGCCGTGGGCCGCGCGCGCGGCGCTGATGGGCCTCGCGCTGCTGTTCGCGTGGGACCACCAGCTGCCGAAGATGCGCGATCAGAAATGGTTCTTCGGTCGCGCATCGCGCAACATCCGCGACCAGCATCTGACGCTCGGCAAATTCCTGAAGGACGTCGGCCCGCGCCGCGTCCTCGTCGGTGACGCGGGCGCCATCCTCTACGAGTCGGATCGACCCGGGCTCGACATCATCGGCCTCGGCGGGTACCACGCGCTGCCGTTCGCACGTGCCGGCGTCCACGGCCTCCCAGCGACTCTCGAGCTCGTCGAGCGAATCCCCGATCACGACAAGCCGGACCTCCTCGCGATCTTCCCTACGTGGTGGGGCGTCCTGCCGGTGTGGTTCGCGTCGGACGTCCTGAAGCGCTTCCCCGTCGAGGGCAACGTGATCTGCGGAGGCTACGAGCACGTCGTCTATCGCGCGGATTGGCACGTCCTCGGCTCCGGCGCGCATCTCCGTGCAATGCCGAGGGGCGATGCGCGCGTCGTCGCCGAGATCGACGTGGCCGACCTCGTGAGCGAGCACGCGAACCGCTACGCCTTCGCGCAGCCGTCGAACGGTTGGACGGAGATGCGCGTGCTGCCGGACCCGGGCGAGCCTCGCCGCGACATGTTCGACGGCGGACGCCGCATCGCCGTCGGCAAGAGCGAGTCGTTCGTCGTCCGCGGCGCCTCGCGCGGTGCGCGCGCGCATCTCGTCGTGCGGACGGCGCCCGAGTCGAAGACGCACGTCCGCGTACGCATCTCCGGTCGAGAGGTCGGCGCGCTCGACCTGGAGCGTACGCCAGGGTGGGTCGAGCCGTCGGTGGAGCTTCCGGAGGGCAGCCTCGACGGCGACGCGCGCGTCGAGCTCGTGAACGACGGCCCGGGCGACTTCGTCGACTACCACGCGTGGGTCACCCAGTGACGATCCCTCGCATCGAGAGCACCCTCGGCACGTGGGGACCGCCGCCGGACGACGTCGCTCGGGTCGCCGCCGGGCTCGCGGTCCTTGCCGTGCTCCTCGTCGTCACCGGTCGCGGCCGCTCGATCCTCGGCATGGGACCGCTTCCGCTCCCGCGGAAGGTGTTCTTGTGGATCGCCGCCTTCAGCGCTGCGCTCCTGTCGATCCTCTACATCGCGCATTACCTCGTCGGCGGACCTCGCATCGTCGATGCCACGACGTACTTCCTGCAGGGTCGCGCGCTCGCGCACGGCGATTTCGCGTGGGCGCCGCTCGAGCCGAGCGCGAGCTTCCGCGGCCGCTTCCTCGTGTTCCGTCCGGACGGCGCGACGACGTCGCTCGGCGGAATCTTTCCGCCCGGCTATCCCCTGCTCCTCGCGCTCGGGTTCGCGATCGGCGCGCCGATGGTCGTCGGCCCGGCGCTCGCCGCTGCGCTCGTCGTGGCGACCTACCGTCTCGCGCGCACGGTCGCCGAAGAGTCGTTCGGGCGCCGCGATGGATCGCACGGCGACCTCGTCGAGGCGGTCGCGCGCGGAGCAGCGCTCCTCTCCGTCGTGTGCGGCGCGCTTCGCTACCACACGGCCGACACCATGTCCCACGGCGCCACGGCGCTGGCGATCACCCTCGCGCTCGACGCTGCGCTCCGCAGGCGTGCGACGATCGCCGGGCTCGCGATCGGCTACGTCGCCGCGACGCGCCCCGTGTCGGCACTGGCGATCGGCGCCGTCGCTGCGGTCCTCGTCGCCGCTCCGAAGGAAGAGCGGTGGCGACGCATTCGGGGGCTCGCGCTCGGACTCGTCCCTGGCCTCGCGCTCCTGCTCGTCGCGCAGCACGAGGTCACCGGCGCCTGGGGCATCTCCTCGCAGAAGATGTATTATGCACAGGCTGACGGCCCGCCCGGCTGCTTCCGTTGGGGCTTCGGCACGGAGATCGGGTGCCTCCAGGAGCACGGCCCCTTCGTCGAGGCGCACCTCGGCCGCGGCTACGGCCTCGTCGCAGCGGCAGGGACGACGCTTCGGCGCCTCCGCATGCATCTGCTCGACGTCGCGAATCTCGAGCCGCTCTTCCTCCTCGTGCTCGTCCCCGTGCTCCGCCGCCCGCGTACGCGCGGCGTGGTCGCCGCGACGTCGCTCCTCGTCATCCACGTTCTCGCGTACGCGCCGTTCTACTTCGACGGCAACTACCCCGGCGGCGGAGCACGGCTCTTCGCCGACGCCCTTCCCGTGGAGCACGTCCTCCTCGTCGTCGGCGTCGCCCGTCTCGCGACGCGCTTCTACGTGCGCGCGCTTCTCGCGACGCTCGCCCTCGCCCTCTCCGCGTTCGCCGTGCATGCGGTGCACGACCACGTGAAGCTCCAAGAGCGTGACGGAGGACGACCGATGTTCGAGCCCGACGTGCTGTCGCGCCTCAACGTCACGCAGACGGCTCTCGTCTTCGTCGACACCGACCACGGCTTCGCCCTCGGGCACGACCCGGCCGCGCGGATCAAGAACGGCGTCGTCGTCGCGCGTCTCCGCAACGACGACCGCGACCGCCTCCTCTACGATCGCCTCGACCATCCGACGACGTACCTCTACAAGCTCGAAGCGCCGCCGAAGACGCCGGGCGCGCCCGCGGCACCGTTCGCGCCTTCCCTCGTGCCGTGGGCGCCAGCCCCGCTCGGGACGCCACTTCGGTTCGAGGCCGAGGCCGAGTGGCCGGCGCTCGAGCAGCACGCGGGCTTTGCCGCGCCGGGAGCGACCGACGCGTGCGCCGGGGGCGCGAAGGGGCTCGTGCTGACGCCCACGCCGGTCTCGGGCCTGGCGCGCGCGACCATCACGCTGCCCGTGCCGGAGACCGGCCGCTACGCGGTCGGCGTCCGAATCGTGCAAGACGCACGCATCCCGCACACCGTGGCGCGCGGCGCGGGCGCGGCGGCGGGCATCGTCACGATCGGCGCGCAGAAATGGGACTGGGTCGACCTCCCCGGCGGCGGCTGCACGGATCTGCCGAGCCGCGATCTCGACCTCGTCAGCCCGTACGCAACGGTCACCTTCGAGGCGCGAGGCGGCGCCGCCGCGATCGATCGGTTCACGCTCCGTCGCCTCCGCTGACGCGCACGCGCGCCGAGCGGCACGGCTATTGCCGTCCGGTCCGGCCGACCTCTCGGGCGAAACCAAGGATCTCGTTGACGATTTGCGCGAACGCCGCTTCACTAAGTGAGGTGCGGGGGGCAGTTCGTTCCGGCCGCATGTCGCAGCGGGAGTCTACGAGATGACGAAGAGTGAACTCATCGACGCGATGGCCGCGCGCAGTCAGCTCACGAAGGCGCGTGCAGAGCTCGTGGTGAACTGCGTCTTCGAGGCGATGACCGAAGCGCTCCAGCGGGGGGAAGGCATCGAGATTCGCGGGTTCGGAAGCTTCACCGTCCGTCCCTACAAAGCGTACTCGGGTCGCAACCCACGCACGGGCGCGCCGGTGCCGGTGCCTCCGAAGCGGCTGCCGTTCTTCAAGGTCGGCAAGGAGCTGAAGGAGCTCGTGAACAACAGCCGCCTCACGCACGCGACCATCACGGGCGGCGACGACAAGGACGACTGATCTGCGGTAGGTAGAGGACGCCCATGGCGTCCTTTGCTCCCGTTGCCGATCAGATGGCCGTGCTGACGCGCGGCATCGTCGACCTGCACGTAAAGACCGAGCTCGAACAGCGGCTCGAAGAGTCGCGGAAGACCGGCAAGCCCCTTCGTGTGAAGGCCGGCTTCGACCCGACGCGTCCGGATCTCCATCTCGGGCACGCCGTGCTGCTCGCGAAGATGCGGCAGTTCCAGGACCAGGGGCACCAAGCGATCCTCCTCGTCGGCGAGTTCACCGCGATGGTCGGCGACCCGACGGGCAAAAGCGAGTCGCGCCCGCGGCTCACGCGCGAAGAGGTCCGCGCCTCGGCGAAGACGTACACGGACCAAGCCTTCAAGATCCTCGACCGCGATCGCACCGAGATCCGCGCGAACTCCGAGTGGCTCGAGAAGATGTCGCCGTACGACATCGTCGATCTGATGGCGAAAACGACCGTCTCGCGCATGCTGGAGCGGAAAGACTTCGCGCAGCGCTTCGAGGAAGGACGCGCCATCCACCAGCACGAGTTCCTCTACCCGCTCCTCCAGGGGTACGACTCGGTGGCGCTCGACAACGACGTCGAGCTCGGCGGGACCGACCAGCTCTTCAACCTGCTCGTCGGTCGCGACCTGATGGGTAAGTACGGGCAGCGCCCGCAGATCGTGATGACGACGCCGCTCCTCGAAGGCATCGACGCCAAGATGGAGAACGGCGTCGTCACCGGCGCGAAAATGTCGAAGAGCGCCGACAACTACATCGGCCTGACCGAGGCGCCGCTCGCGATGTTCCGGAAGGTCATGCAGATCGACGACGAGGTCATCTTCCGGTACTTCGAGCTCCTCTCCTCGCGCGACAATGCCGCGATCGCCGCGCTCAAGGCGGAGAAAGCCGCGGGCAGGCACCCGAAGGAGATCAAGGCGCTGTTCGGCCGCGAGATCGTGACGCGTTTCCACGACGAAGCGGCAGCGACAGCCGCGGCGGCCGAGTTCGAGAAGATCTACTCCGCAGATGCCGTGCCCGAGGACGTGCCCGAGGTGAAGGTGTCGACCGATGGCGCGACGCTGTGGCTCGCGAAAGCGCTGTCGGTCGCCGGTCTCGTGAAGTCGACCGGTGAAGGCAAGCGCCTCACCGAGCAGGGCGGCGTGGAGGTCGACCAAGCGCGCGTCACCGACGGGAATTTCCAGCTCGAGAAGGGGAAACGCTATCTGGTGCGCGTGGGCTCGAAGAACCGTCGCTTCGCGTACATCGTGGTCGGGTCATGACCGCGCGGGCCGCGTTCGTCGCGGCCTCGTTCGTCTTCGCGTTCGCCACCGTGAGCTGCGGGCCGAAGGCTCCCGCCGCGCCGCCGCCTCCTCCGCCGGTCCCGCTCCACCTCTCGCCTGCGTGCGATCTCGCCGCGTCAGCGGGTCTCGAATGGATCGTCGATGCGCGGCCGCGCTCGATCGCCGAGATCGCCGACCTCATTCCCGCCATCGCGCAGGTCGTTCCCGAGGCGCGGTTCGCGGCATTCTCCGCATCGCACGGCGGCATCGACGTTCGCCAGGTCACGGACCTCTGCGTCGCGCACTATCGCGAGAGCACGCTCACGATCGCGAGGACCGCGTTCGACCCCGCGCGCGTGGAGCAGGCGTTTGCCGAGCGCGTGACGCGCCCGGGAGGACGTGCGCTCGACGTGCCGAACCCGCCCGTCGTTCGCCTCTGGGGTGAAGTGACCGGCGAGCCGGAGCAGCTCGTCTTGTTCGGCCGCGAGGCCATCGCCTTCGCGCAGGGACGCGCGGGTAGCGTGCGCGTGGCGGAGGCGTTCGCGCTCGGCAAGCTCAAGCGCGCGACCCCGGCGCTCAAGGGTGCGGCGCTCGCACGCGCGGCGGAGCTCCTCGGCGATGCGCCGGTGCGTGTGTTCGCGCCGGGCCCGTTCGAGGGGGAGGCGGCGCAAGGCCTCGCCGGGCTGATGCGCGCAAGCACGTCGGTCGCCGTGTCAGCCTCGTTGACCGGGCCTCCGTCGCGCCTCGCGGTCACCCTCGTGCTCACGGGCGCGTGGGGCAAGGACGCGGATGCCGCCGCCGAGCGGCTCCGGGCCGCCGCCCACGTCGTTGCCGAGAGCCCGCTCGGCCGCCTGCTCGCGCTCGATCGCCCGCTCGGCGAGGCGCGGGTGCGCGGCATGGCCGACGCGCTCGTGCTCGAGACGACCGTCGACCCCATGGCGCTCGCGCGCGGCGTCCACGACGCGCTCGATGCCGAGATCGCCGACATCCTCCGGCGCTGACGCGTGGTGTCGGTGCGCCGTGCGCGCTCACGCGTCCACGGTGGCGCCGGTGTGCGGGCGATCGTCGGTGCGTTGCGACTGCGGCCGTCGACCGCGCGTTACGCGTCGTGCATAATCCCCGGCCGTGCTCGATCTCGCCTCGATCGACAGCTGCACCGAGCTCACGTCGGAGCACGCGAAGGAGGCGGCTGCCTCTTCGACCGGCATCCGCCTGCTGCTGCGTCGTGTGTCGGAGATTGCTCGACCGGACGAGGGCTGCCCGAAGGTGCTCATGGCGGTCGCGCGCCTCGTGGGACAGGACTGGGTCGAAGGCGAGCTCCGCGTCGAGCTCACGGGCGACGACGGGGGCACGACGCTCACGATCATGTGTGAGCACGGCGTAGGGATCCGCGAGCGACTCCTGCCCGCAACGCGCTTCGACGGCGTACCACTCGACGAATTCTCGCGTGCGCTGGAGCTCGCGCCGGGCCTCGCGCTCCCGCTGCGCATCACGGACGAAGAAGGAAAGATCGTCCTCGCGCCGCTCCTCACGCCCGAAGACCAGATCCGGAGCAAGCCTCCGCCGGACTTCGAGGTCGACGACCGCAGCCTCGGCGAAGAGGCGCGGACGACGGCGCCGCCTCCCCCCGGCGCTCCCGAAGCCTTTCTGCACGAGCATCCGACGCCTCCGAACGGCATCCCGGTCGCCGAGCTCGGCTGGCCCGAGGAGATCATCCCGCCGGAGGCCGTGGTCGCGCGCGTGGGCGCGGCCGAGCCCGCGCCTGCGGCGAACGACGCGAGCACGACGCCGACGGCGCGGCCGAGCGCGCCCGAAGTCGTCGCGGACGAGGCCGCTCCGCCGGAGCACCGGCCGGCGCGAGCGAGCGGCATTCGCAGCTTCGACGGCGGAGAAGGAGCGGTCGAGGATGCTCCGCCCCCGCCGAGCGTCCACACACGGCCGACCGTCCGGCGCATGGTCGCGGTCGACGTGTCGGCCGTGCGTCGTCGCGACCCGCGCCGCGACGACGACGACTGACTGGCGAGGAGCGGCGCAGACCGCGTGCGGACCGCCCCAGGGCGCCGCCCGTTGACGCCGGATCGCTAGCAATGCTACGCGCGCGACCGTGGCACAGTCGACCGCTCGCTCACCCCGCCCCTCCTCTTCCATCGATCGAGCCGCCGCGAAGCCGCGCAAAACGGCCGCCCGGCCGGCGGCTCGCCCTGCGAGCCCCGCCGCTGCCGCTGCCAAGGCGAAGCCTGCGGCGGCCGCCGCGAAGGCCGGCGCGCGCGCGAAGACGCCCGTTCTCCGCCCCGTGAAGGGCGGCGCCGCCGCGCGGCCCACGGCCGCTCCGGTGAAGGCGGGCAAGGGCGCGAAGAGCGACAAGGCCGACAAATCCGGGCCCGTGTCCAAGGTCGAGAAGGTCGAGCGCGCGTCCAAGACCGAGAAGGCCGAGAAGCTCGAGAAGGTCGAGAAGCCGGCAGCGCCCGCCGCGAAGGTCGAGAAGCCGGCAGCCGTCGAGGAGCCGAAGCGCGTCTCGTCCGTCGTTCCGCGCGGCTACGTCCCCCTCGTCGACATCCCGAAGCCGCCGCCGCCCCCGAGCGATTTCACGCTCAAGCTCGGCGACAAGGCGGTTCACCCCTCGCATGGCCTCGCCGAGGTCACCGCCATCGAGCACCGCGAGATCGGCAGCGTGAAGGGCGAGTTCTACATCCTCCGCATCCTCGACAACGGGATGCGCGTGATGGTTCCGCGCGCGTCGTCCGGCGCCGCCGGCATCCGTCCGGTCATGACCTCGAAGGAAGCGGACCGCGTCCTCGAGACGATGAAGGCACGTGAGGTCGCCGTCGACCTCCAGCCGTGGAGCCGCCGCTTCCGCGCCTACACCGAGATGATCAAGAGCGGCTCGCCGCACGAGGTCGCCAAGGTCCTCCGCGACATGTACCGCCTGAAGTTCGACAAGGATCTCTCGTTCGGTGAGCGCCGTCTGCTCGATCAGGCGAAGAGCCTCCTCATGAAGGAGCTCGCGGCCGCCAAAGGCGTGACCGAGCCCGTCCTGCAGGCGCAGGTCGACGAGATGTTCCGCGCCTGAGTCGCTTCCGCATACGATGACGGCGTGGGTCGCCCGAGGTCCTCGCCGTTCGTCGTCACCATTGCCGCCGCCGCAACGCTCGTCGCTGCGTGCGGCGGTGGTCCTTCGAAGTCCCAAGCTCTCGAGCAGATCCAGGCCTCCGTGAAGGAAGACGGGAGCTGCACGCTGCCGATCGCGGTCCTCTCGCAGCTCAAGGTGCAGCCGATCACGCGCGCGATGTGCGTGCCGCTCCAGGGCGCCGAGAAGGCACGCGCGTGCGTCGATGCGCTGGTCGCCGCCGGCATCACGCAACCGATGGACCCGAGCTACATGGTCACGTGGCCCGACGAAGTGACGGGCGTGAGCCTCACCGACGTGTCTGCGTACGAGCGGAAGGCGAGAAACCTCCTGTTCGGCACGTGCGTCGCCATGTCTCCGGCGCTGCGCGTCGGGCTCATTCCGTGCGCGCAGGCGCGTGCCGAGAAGGTCACGCGCGTGACGGTCAAAGACGAGCGACACGCCGACGTGCACTACGATCGCGAGCTCGCCCTCCGTCCCAGCCTCGCCGCGATCGACGCAGCGTGCGGCGAGGTCACGCGACCTCCGGCCGGCGCGATCGCGAGCTTCGAGAAAGACGCCGCAGGCACGTGGAAGATCAAGGTTCCCGAACGCGCGACGCCGTGACGGCGTAGGCACACGCGCGTTGCGGTAGCCTGCGCGCATGGGAAGCGCGCTGCTCGCGATCGACATCGGGACGACGGGCGTTCGCGCCGCGCTCTTCACGGCGGACGGCGAGCTGCTCGACGACGCGAGCGTCACCGCGTTGCACGAAGCGCCGCGGCCCGGCTGGGCGGAGATCGACGCAGAGACGTGGTGGCGTTCGGCATGCGAGGCGCTACGCGCGCTAGGCGCGAAGCGCTCCCTGGCAGACGTCGCGTGCATCGCCGTCACCGGGCAGGCTCCGACGGCCGTGCTGGTCGACGACGCGGGCGCCGCGCTCAGGCCCGCCGTCCTCTGGCTCGATACGCGCGCCGATGCGGAAGCGAAGGAGCTCGGGACCGAGGCGTACTACCTCGGGCCGAAGCTCCTCTGGCTGGCCCGGCACGAGCCGGTCGCGGTAGCGCGAACGCGCTGGGTGCTGCAATCGCACGCGTTCCTCGCCTATCGCCTGACGGGCGAAGTCGCGACCGACCTCTCGACCGCGGCGCTCGCGATCCCGCTCTTCGATTTGGCGGGGCTCTCGTGGAAGGAAGGTGCGTTCGGTCGCGTGCAAGACGGAGCGCGCGGAGCGGGCATCCGCGCCGAGCACATGCCGCCCGCGCGACGCGCGCACGAGGTGCTCGGGCACGTGACGAGCGACGCTGCGGACGCGACGGGGCTGCGCGCGGGCACGCCGGTCGTCGTCGGAGGTGGCGACTTCGCGGCGGCGACGCTCGGCGCTGGCGTGGTCGACGAAGGAGACGCGTGCCTGATGCTCGGCACCGCCGGAAACCTCCTCGTTCCGCGACGGTCTCCCGGCACCGATGCGCGCCTCATCAACGCGCATCACGTCGGCGCGGACGTGTGGCTCTCGCTCGGCGGGACCCTCTCGGGCGGCGCGCAGGAGTGGCTTCGTCGCGCGCTCGGCGGCGCCGGCGGAGCGCTCCCCCGTTTCGAGGAGCTCGACGAAGAAGCCGCGCGCGTGCCCTCCGGCGCGGACGGTCTCCTGTTCCTCCCCTACTTGCAGGGCGAGCGAACGCCGATTTGGGATGTCGACGCACGCGGAGCCTACGTCGGGCTCGGCCTCGGTCACGGGCGCGGTCATCTCTGGCGCGCGCTCCTCGAGGGCATCGCGCTCGGCTTCGTGGACTGCCAGGCCGTCGTGGAGGACGCCGGCGTGAAGCTCCGCGAGGTGCTCGCCGCGAACGGCGGCGGCAAGAGCGCCCTCTTCCGTCAGATCCTCTGCGACGCGCTCGGCGTGCCGCTCGCGTACACCCCGAAGGGCGGCGGCACCATCGCGGGCGCGGCGGTGCTCGCCGGAATGGGGGCGGGGCTCCTCGGCGCAGACGCCGCGAAGCGGTGGCGCGGGGAAGAGGTTCGGCACGCCCCGGACGCCACGGCGCATGGGAAATACCGGGAGCTCCTGACGGTGAGGCGCGCCGCCTACCAGGCCCTCCGCCCGACGTTCGGGGCCCTCGGCGCAACGAGAGGCATCACATCCGCTGGATGAGTGCGAGACGCGTCTGGTGCGCGCCATCGAGGAGCGCTTCGAGGCGCTGCATCGTCTTGTCGGCGATCTCTCCGAGCTCGCGTGAGAGCTCGCCCTGGCGCTGCGCGCTACGCCCGGCGCGACCGGCGCTCTGCTCCGCTACTTTCGCGTCGGCTTCGGTGTGCTTGATGTCGGCGCTCATCGCGCCCGATACGCCCGTGTTGAGCGCGTTCATTCCCGTGCCGATCCCGTCGAACAAGCGAGAGAGACCCTCCGCGCGCTTCGCCTGCACCATGAGCTCGAGGTGCTTCGGGCCTTTCTCCGCCAGCGGTGCGGCCTTTACGTTCGCGGCGCCAGCCTTCATCTGGAGCCCGCCCGAAACGATCTGCGCGACGCTGGCACCGACGGAGATTGCGCAGGAGGCCATCGCCTGCGCAAACGCCTTGTCGGCCTCCTCGCGCATCTTCGAGACCTGCTTGTCCTCTGCTTTCTGCTGCGCGGTCTCGAATGCATCCTGCCGCTCGTCCGCGCCGCGCCGCTGCTTCGCAAGCGACCGCTGCAACAGCAGCGCCGTCTGCGTTGCGAGATCCCCGGTCAACGGCCGTGCGTCCGGCACTTCGAGCAGCGAGGTCGCGCCTGCAGGGCGTTCCGTGCGACGGTCCTCTCCGTCACCGCAAACCGCCACCGCGTTCGTTCCTTCACATCGACCGATCATCATCATGCCCTCAGGAGCGAAACATTGGCGTCGTTCTGCCGCGACATCATCTCGCCGACTTTCGCGACGCCGCGGTCGCGCGACTCGACGAGCTTCTGGATGACGTCGAGGATCGCGCTGATCTGCCGCTCGATCCTCTTCTGCCGGTTCTCGCCTGCCGCGACGTCGGCGGCTGCGGTCTCGGCGTCGTGCCGATAGCCGGCGACGACTCCGCGCGCGACCGAGCTTGTCACGTTCGCGGCGCCGGCCGCCGTCGTCAGGGCGCCGGCCGAGAAACGAAGCGCGCCGGACGTCGCGGTCGCCGCCGTCTGCACGCCCTTACCGAACATGCTCGCGACGCCCGCGCCACCACTGCACACGGCGGCGCCGATCGACATGCCGAGGTTCAGCCACATGGATGCGCTCTCCCCCAGCAGCTCCTTGCTGATGCCGAACGTGGAGTCGATTGCCGAGGCGCACGACAGGACGGCGCCGCTTACCGCCAAGACCGCGATCGGAGTGGCGGCGCCACAGGAGCAGATCGCGAGCGCCGTCGACGCGACGGCTCCGACCCACTTGCCGATTTCGCCGAAGACGCCCGCGAGATCCGACCAGAACCCGCCTTGATCCTCCTCGGCCTCCCACTGCTCTTCACGCGCTTTGTGCGTCTCTTCGATCGCGTGCTTCACGAGTTGTTCGTTGCGCTCGATGCGCGCCTTCCCCGACTCGGTCGAATTCGCGCGCATCGAGAGCATGATCTTGTGCAGCACGAGCATCGCGGTGTTCGGGTCCCCGAGCTCCGCCGGCGGTTCGAGAAGCGGTCGCGGCTCGGCTCGAGCGAGCCCTTGCTGCTGCTGCGGCACGTTCGGACCGCGGACACCCTCGACCGCTCCGACGCCGCTCATGACGCCCTCCGCTCGTCGGCGACGAGGGCTTGCGCGCTTTCGTCCTCGAGCTCGTCTGCCACGCGCTGGGCCATGTCGAGCGCCTCGTCCGCATCCTGGTACCGTGCAGCGGCTCGGAACACGCGCGCGAGAGCCACGCGACAGCGCACGGCGCTCGGGATAGCGGCGCACCCGAACGCGTAGAGGTCGATAGCTACCTGCGTCTCGCCGAGCTCCTCATGGCACTTGCCGAGGCCGAGCCATGCACGCTCGTCGGTCGGGCACGCGAGCACCATCGCGCGGAACACGTCCGCCCCGTCGCACCAGCGCTCCTGCTCGAGCATCCCGTAGCCGAAGCCGTAGAGCGCGCTCGCCACGGTTGCCGGGTCCACTTCGGGTCCGCTGTTCTGCGTGTCCATCAGCCCCTCCCGAGGATCGTCTTCTGCGTTTCGTGGAATGATTGGATGAGCATCGAAGCGAGCTGCATCACTTCGTTCCGATCGCCCATGTACTTGTTGATGTAGAGCTGATCCTCGGAAGTACGCCGGTCAGCGGCCTTCATATAGCCCTCGAACTCTTTCGCGATCGCGTCGATGTCCGTCTTCGGCGTGTAGTTATCGCTGCCGCCAGCGGCGTTCGTGTTGAGCTGGCTGTTCGGATTGTCCGCCATGTAGAGGAGGCGCTCCTTCAGCGCGGAGCCCGGCGGCGCCATCTCCGCCATGCGTTTGAACTCGGCGACCGCTGCCTTCTGCATATCCTCGAATTTCTTCGCCTCGCCCTCGTCCGGGCTAGGGTTGCCCCAGCCCTCCGCATGAGCGGCGCACCACTTGAGCACCTCGTTCAGGCACTCGGTCTCTCGCGAGGTCGTCTTCATGTTCCCGAGGAGGCGGCTCAGGTTCGCCTCCGTCTGCTTCACGCGGACGCGCGCGAAGTCGAGAACGTAGTCACCGGAGATGTACGGGCGCCCCGCGCCCTCCGACGCGTCGAGTGCCGTCGCCCCTGCCGTGCCCGTCTTGCCAACCGTCGTCATGGTGTCCTCCTCTTCAACCCTGTATTCCGAAGTAGAACGTGTGTGCTGGGGCGGCCGCCGGCGCGCATTCGCCGAGCTCCTCGAGCCGAGCAAGGGCGGCTCCGAGCTCCTCACTCGCCTCGAGCGCGCAGCCGGTCATCGCGTCCGCCATCTCGTCGAGCACGGCGAGCTGCTCGCGTGTCTCGGCAAGGGCCGCCTCGAGGGCTTCGATCGTGTGCTGGGTCGTCGTCATCGCTGCGTCCAACCTCCGTGGCGCGGCTGTTCGGCCGGCGCGCCGGACAGTTGCGCTCTTTTTCACGACCGGCGGATCAGCGGCCGCGAACGCGCTTGACGCAGCGTGGGCGCGGCGTTCCCCTTGCCTGCGCGAAGCCATGAAGATCTATACGAAAACCGGCGACGACGGGACCACCGGGCTCTTCGGCGGGGGACGCGTGAAGAAGGCGTCGTCGCGCGTGGAGGCATACGGGACGGTCGACGAGCTGAACGCGACGCTCGGCATTGCGCGGGCGACGAAGCTCGACGCGTTCGCCGAAGAGGTCCTCGCGCACGTGCAGGTGGACCTCTTCACGCTCGGCGCCGAGCTCGCCTGCGTGCCAGGGAAGGAAGAGAAGCTCGGAATGAAGCTCCTCGACGGCGACGACGCCGCGCGTCTCGAACGCGCCATCGACGACGCCGAGAAGGAGCTTCCTCCATTGAAGTCGTTCGTGCTGCCCGGCGGATCGCCGCAGGCAGCCGCTCTGCATTTGTCGCGCACGGTGTGCCGCCGCGCGGAGCGGTGCGTGCTCGCGATCGACGACACGCCCGCCCGCCCCGACGTCATCGTCTATCTGAATCGCCTCAGTGACCTTCTCTTCACGCTCGCGCGCCACGCGAACCTGAAAGCGGGCGTCGAAGACGTGCCGTGGTCACCGCGCGCCGCCGCGAACGCGAACAAAACCGAGTAGCCGCCGGAGACTTCGCGCAACGATCCGCGCGAGCGGCCGAAAAGGACGTCACCAACGGAGGTGACGAGTCATGGACGGCGTAAGCAGCGCGACGCGACGATCGAGGGACTTCGACGAGAGCACGTCGACGAGCGAGCTCGTCAACGAGGCCAAGAAGAACGCCGGGATCAAGGAGGCGCCTCTCCTCATCCGCGGCGATGACAAGACACTCGACGAGATCCTGCACGAGCGGCACGGGATGTCGCTCGCCGAGGCCGCCTCGGGCGCCGTGCACGGGTTCGAGGTCGCGCACGCCGCGTTCGGTCACATGGTCGAGGTGAAGGGCTTGGCGCTCGGCCTCGAGGCCGTCGCCTTGCCCGTCGCCGCTTGGACGCTCGGCCAGTACGCGATGTACGAAATGCAGAAGAAGAAGGACGACACGAAGAACGCCGCGGCGCGCGACCAGATGCACGCCGCCGTCGTGCGCTTCGTCGATATCCCCGAGAGCTCGCGACAGGAGGCGCTCGCGCACCTGAATGTGTCCACGACGGCCCAGAGCCCGAATCAGAAGATCCTGAACGCGATCGTGGGTGACGCGAAGATGCAGAGCATCCTGCAGCATCACTGCGACGAGGGCATGAACGCAGCACGCTCGACGTTCGATGCCCGTCGCGACCCGGCCGACGCGCTGAAGACCGACGTCGCGCTGAAGGCCCGTTACGACGCGGACGTCGCGTTCAAGACCGGCTTCGACGCGATGGTGCGCGCCAAGAAGAGCGACCCGCACGCGTACGACGAAGCGCTAGGCAAGCTCGACGCGCGCAACCCACGCAACCAGCAGAGCGTCCAGGTGAGGGGCTGATGAGCGCCTATCGAGGTCCGTCTCCGCGCTCGCACGAAGACGAAGAGCAGTGGCTCGAGGAATGGGCGAAGCGTTGCACGGGACGCGGCCGCGACGGCGGCTGGTACATGCGCTGGCTTCGCCGTCAGGACGAGCGCTGGCTCGCGAGGGCGCGAGCTACGGCGGAGGCGTTCATCGCGAAAGGCAAGGTCACCGTGGGCTGGTTCAGCGTTGACCCGCCGATCTGACTCAGGCCGCTTCCTGCAGCTGCGAGGCGAGGAGCTTCCGGCCGCGGTGCAGGCGGCTCATCACCGTCCCCACCGGAACGCCGAGCTCGGACGCCGCCTCGCGGTAGGTGAGGTCGCCGAGGTCGACGAGCTTCAGGACGGTGCGGAACGTCTCCGGCAGCGCGTCGAGCTTGCCCTGCGTCGAAGGCGAGAGGTCGGCGCCGACTTCGGGCGCGGCGAAGTGCGAAGGCGTCGTCCACGCGCACGGATCGCTCGCGAGCGAGCGGAGCGCGTTCTTCTCGCGGCGCGAGCGGCGGTAGCGCGTGACGAAGACGCTGAAGAGGATCTGGTAGACCCACGCGCGCAGGTTCGTGCCGCGCTCGTACTGGCCGGCGAACTTCAGCGCCCGCTCGATCGTGTCCTGCACGATGTCTTCGGCGGTCGTCGGGTTGCCCGCGAGGCGGCACGCGCGTCCGCGCAGCTCCGGAACGAGCTCGACGAGCCCGAGCTTCAGGCTGGCGAGGTCCTTCGCGACGAGCGTGGGGCGGGTGCTGCGTTCCTGGGCGGGGTGGTTCATCGACATCCTCCGGGACGTCACCCCAGCAACCGGGGTGCCACGCCCGAGCCGCTCGAAATCACGCGCAAAACCGCGTCTGCACACGCTTGCGTGTGTCCGCCCGGCCAACGGCGCGTGGCCGCGGCCACGCACGCGGTAAGGACCTGCACTTCGAGTGCAGGCGGCGGCGGTCAGCCCGTCGGCGGGAGCAGCTCCCGGATCACGCCGGGCAGCTCGTCCGCGATGCCGCTCGCGAGGAGCCCGCGATCGCCACGCGACGCCTTCCACGCGTCGCCGGCCGCTCCGTGCAGGTACGCGGCGCACCACGCGGCCTCGAAGGGCGGGAGCGTGCACGCGAGCGCGCCGGTGAGCCCGGCGAGCACGTCGCCAGAGCCTGCCGTCGCGAGGGCCGCGTTGCCGGTCGGGTTCACGACGAGGCGTCCGTCGGGCGCGGCAATGAGCGAGAAGGGCCCTTTCAAGACGACCACGGCACGTGCGCGCGACGCAGCCGTGCGCGCCGCGGTGAAGCGGTCGGCCTCGACCTCTTCGCTCGTGCAGCCGAGCAGCCGTGCGAGCTCGCCGGCATGAGGCGTGAGGATCGCGTGGCCGGCGGCTCCGGCGAAGGCCTCGAGGGCGCCGGCGTGGACGCCGAGCGCGTCGGCGTCGAACACGGCGGTGCCCCGAAAGCGTCCGAGCACGTGACCGACCGCGCCGCGCGCTCGGTCGTCCGTGCCGAAGCCCGGTCCGACCACGAGAGCGCGTTTGTTCGCGAGGACCGCATCGAGCTGCTCGTCGATCGGTGGGCCCTCGGTGCCGATGCGCGCGGTCATGATCTCGACGACTCGCGCTTCGAGCGCGGACGCGGAGTCTGGCCACGTCGCGATCGTCACGGCCCCTGCGCCGCCGCGCAGCGCGCCTTGCGCGGCGAGCAAGGCGGCTCCGACCTTGCCCGGCGAACCTCCGAGCACCGCGACGTGCCCCGCGCGGTATTTGTGCGCGTCGATTGCGCGCGGTCGCAGCACGGCGCGGACGTCCTTCGGCTCGAGCAGGATCGCCGCGTGGTCGGTGCGAAGGCCCGCTGGGACGCCGATGTCGACGACGCGAACCGCTCCCGCGAGATGCGCGCCGCTGCCGGTGACGTGACCGAGCTTCAGATGCGCGAACGTGACAGTGAGATCGGCGCGAATGGCGGCGCCCATGGCGACCCCGGTGTCCGCGTTCATGCCGGACGGCACGTCGAGCGCGGCCTTCTTCGCGCGAGCATCGTTGACGAGCCCGACCACGCCCGCGAAGAGCTCGCCGATCGGCCGGTCGAGGCCCGTGCCGAACAGCGCGTCGACAACGACGTCGGCCCCGGCGAGCGCGAGGCGCAGCGGGTCGAGCGCAGCCGGCGCGGCCGCAAACGCGTATCCGCCGAGGCCGGTGAAGGCCTCCTGGTTCGCGCGGCAATCGGCGGTCAGCTTCGCGGGATCGCCGACGAGCCACGCCTCGACGCGCGCGTGCCGCGCGAGGAGATGCCTCGCGACGACGAACCCGTCGCCGCCGTTGTTGCCCGTCCCGCAGATAACGACGACGCGCTTGCCTTCGGCTCGGCCGCCGAGGAGCTCGCGCTCGATCACGTCGGTCGCGCCGCGGCCTGCGTTCTCCATCAAGACGAGGCTCGGGACGTGGCAGGCCTCGATTGCGTGCTGATCGAACGCGCGCATGTGGGCGCGCGAGAGCACCGGGATCACGACGAGGTCTCCGGCGTCACCGCGCGCGTTCCGCGCTGCTCCAGGATGACGACCGCGACGGCGACGCCCGCATCGTGCGTGATGCTCACGTGCCACGTATCGGCGCCGAAGCTCGCCGCCACCGTGAGCGCATTTCCGGTGAGCGACAGCGACGGACGCCCGGATGGTGCGCGCCGCACCTCGACCTCGTGCCAGCCGACGCCTCGGGCGCCGTCGAGCGCCTTCGCGAACGCCTCCTTCACGGCGAAGCGTCCGGCGAGGCCGGTCGCCAGATCGCGCCCCGCGAGGTCGGCACGCTCCGCTTCGCTGCAGATGCGCGCGAAGAACCGGTCGCCGTGGCGCTCGAGCGCGCGGCGCATCCGTTCGATCGAGCAGACGTCGATGCCGACGCCGACGATAATCGGCGTGCGCGCCCCTTGTCCACCGCCGCGAGCATCGCGCGTACCGCGCCGGCGAGACCGCTGAACACCGCGTCCGCGACGACGGCGTGGCCGATGTTCAGCTCGACGATCTCGGGAATGCGCACGAGCGCAGGCACGTTTCGCGTGGTGAGGCCGTGGCCCGCCGCGACCTCCAGGCCGAGTGCCTTGCCCCGCGCCGCGGCGGTTGCAAGGCGTTCGAGCTCGCGCTGCTCCGCGGCCCCATCGCCCGCCGCGTGCGCATACTCGCCGGTATGGAGCTCGATCTGCTCGACGCCGAGCGCGTGCGAGGCCTCGACCTGGGCAACGTCGGCGGCGATGAACAAGCTCACCTTGATGTCGGCGGCGCGTAGACGGGCGACGTGCGCCTTCAGCGAAGGCCCGGCACCGGCGACCTCGAGACCGCCTTCGGTGGTGCGCTCTTCGCGGCGCTCCGGCACCAGCGTCACGACGTCGGGCGCGGTCTTCTCCGCGATCGCCACCATCTCGTCGGTCGCGGCCATCTCCAGGTTGAACGTCGCGCGCAGTGTGGCGCGCAGTCGCTCGACGTCGGCGTCGCGGATGTGCCGGCGATCTTCGCGGAGGTGCGCCGTGATGCCGTGCGCTCCGGCCTCGAGACACACGCGCGCCGCCTCGACCGGGTCCGGATACGCAGTCCCACGCGCATTTCGGAGCGTAGCGACGTGATCGACGTTGATATGAAGCCGCATCGAAGCGGACGGTACCACAGCTCACGCCGCCCGCTTTCCGCCGCAGCGGACGAGCCCCGGGCGCGATGCCCGCGCGGACCTCGCATCCCCGATCGCGTTGAAACCCTCGGCGCCTCGCAGTACGACGAGACGCATGGCACGCAAGGCATGCACGAAGGGCGCGACGCGTGGACACCTCGGCGTGATGGTCATCGCCATCGCTGCCGGCGCAGTAGGCCTCTCGGGCTGCTCCAGCAGCAACGGGGGCGCCGGAGCCGGCGGAGGCGAGTGCAAGACCGGCGCGAACGCGGCGTTCGCGACGCCCGCGGGAACACCGTTCGCGCTGCCCTCCGGCGTCACGCTCGAAGGCGAGATCACGGGCGACATCGGCTCGCCCTCGTGCCTCGCCGCCGACACCGTCGAGTACGGAGGAGACCTCCTGCCCGTGTGCTTCGGCCTGCGGAACGCGACGGCGGCGTCGATCACCGTCACCCTGCCCGCCGGCCTGACGTTCATCCCGAAGGACGCCGCGACGCAGAACGGGATCATGCTGCAGGAGCACAAGATTACGGTGCGTGCGGGCGAGGTCACCTACTTCCGCATCGACCTCTTCTGTCTGAACGAGCACTGCGCGTACGGCAAGAAGCAAGACCGCTTCACGTTCGGCAACGTGAGCAACGACGCCGGCATCCTCGAGCTCATCGGCCTCGTCCGCGGCCGCAAGCTGACGCGCGACGCGACGAACACCGCCGCGGCCCTCACGCGCGCCGTTTGGGACATCACCGGCGGCCGGGGTCTCAGCGAGGAGCGCAAGCGCCAGCTCGCCGAGATCCCGGACGGCACCTGACTCTCAGTCGTCTGCGGCGCCCGCTTCGGCGTCTTCTTCCGTCTTCGGCGTCTGCAGGATCTCGCCGTTGGGCCCGTCTTTGCGGACGATGATCGTCTTCCGGCCGACGGTGTCGGGGTTCTCGCGCGCGACGACCGTGATGACGTTCACGCCCGGACGCAGCGGGATGGCCGCCTCGAACGGCATTCGCTTCGGGTCGGCGCCATTGCGGTTCGACCGGTAGAAGATCTTCCGGTTGCCCGCGAAGACGTACGCGTCGAGCAGACGATCCGAGTCGATGGCGGTCGCCTTCACCGTGACGGACGGATCGCGCGTCGCGAGGGTGACGGGTTGCACCTCGATCGACGGCGGGAAGCGACGCATCACTTCCTCGAACGCCACCTGCGCGGCGGGTGCGCCGCCCGGCTCGAGCTCCGCGGTCTTCACGAACCCGAACCGCCCTTCGCCGAGCGAGACCTTCGTCATGTCGGCGCTCGTCGCCTGCACGGTCACCGCCGTGCCCGCAGCGAGGCGACCGAAGGTGCGCGAGCCCGCATCGGCAGCCTCGTACAGCGTGGCGCCGCCGCCCTTCGCGCGCATCGTGCCGCTCGCCGCGGTCAGCGCGGTCGGCACCGCGATCGGCATGCGGACCTTCTCGACGACGTTCTCACGGAGATCGCGATCGGCAATCGAGAGCTCCACCTTCGCCTCGGGATCGGCGAGCGGCGACTCCACGTCGAACGTGAACGTCACCTTCTTCACCTCACCGGGCTGCATGTTCGAGATGTCGAACCGTCCCTCGTGGAGGAGGAGGCCGTCACCCGAGAGGTTCCGCAAGTTCGCCTGCGTCTCGAAGCTCTTGCCCTTCCCGACGTTCTTGATCGAGAGGTACATCGTGAGGTGCTCGCCCTTCTGCACCTTCCCGTCGCCGTTGCCCTTCCGCGCGTCGGCGATCTGGTAGCTGTAGGCGAAGATGGGGCGCTCGAGCGCCTTCACGCCGACGCGGAGGTTCTGCGCGGCGGGCGCACGACCGCGTGCTTCGTCGAAGCGCGCCGTGATCGCGTCCTGACGCGAGAGCGTGTCGCGCGGGATCTTGCAGACGCGCGGCGCATTCGTAGGAAGGGGCGCCGTCGACCCGGGCTTGCGGCCCTCGACCTCGCACCAGCCGAGCGGGATGCTCGCGCTCTTCGTCTTGCCGGGCTCGAGCTTGCCGATGACGAGCTCTTTGTTGTCGTAGAGACCGTTGTCGCTGCGCGTGACGGCCGCGAGGCGATGGAGCGCGACGTTGCCCTTGTTCGTGACGGTGACCTTGAGGTGCATCGGCTCGCCGGCGTTCACCTCGTTGTTCGGGCGGTCGGTCTCGAGCTTCACGTCGACGTTCGCGGGAGGCGCGCCGGCCGGCGCAGGCTGCACGTCGGCGGGCGCGTCGCTCCAATCGATGCCGAGCCCCTGCAGATCGGCGGAGACCTTTCCGAGCTCGGTCGTGCGCGCGTCGTTCACGACCTGCTTCGCGGCCTTGAGCTGCTCGAGGCGCTTGCCGTGCGGAATCTTCGCGACGACCTCACGCGCGAACTTCACGGGGAAGTCCTTGTTCGGGAAGTCCGGGCCCATCACCTCGTCCGGATCGCCGCCGCGCTCGCGGAGCTCGCGACGGAGCGACTCCGGCAGGTTGTAGCGGACGACCTCTTGCGGCTTCTGGCCTTCGCGGGCGCGCGCGTTCGCGAGGCTCTTCGCGAGATCGCGCTCCTTCAGCATCGTGCCGGTGTCGACCGTGAGGTCCATCTCCTGCGTGTCGGCGGTCATCGGATCGAGCTCGATGTCCGGCGTCACGCCCGTGCCCTGGATGGAGATGTCACCGGGCTCGGTGAGGTACTGCGCGATGGTGAGCTTCAGCGCGGCGCGGTCCGGGAGCTCGGTGAAGACGAGCTGCACGGAGCCCTTTCCGAACGTGGTCTCGCCGATGACGATCGCGCGGTCGTGGTTCTTCAGCGCGCCGGCGACGATCTCGCTCGCGCTCGCCGAAGAGCCGTTCACGAGCAGAGCGATGGGATAGTTCGGCTCGGTGCCCTCGGGATGGGCGACCTTCTCTTCGCGGTCCTCGCCGGCGCCAGGGTTGCCGACGGTCGCGACGATGGGACCGCTCGTGAGGAACTTGTCGGCCACGCGCGCGGCTTGCTCGAGGAGACCACCGGGGTTGCCGCGGAGGTCGAGGACGAGGCCCTTCAGCTCGCCGCTCTTCTTCAGCGACGTGAGCGCGTCGTCGAGGTCCTTCGCCGTGTTCGCCTGGAACTGCTTGATGCGGACGTAGCCGACGTTCTCGGCAAGGAGCTTGTGCTCGACGCTCGCGACCTTGATGACCTCGCGCGTGAGCTCGAACGGCTTCGGCTGCTGCCAGCCGTCCGGGCCATCACGACGGAGCCACACGGTGACCTTCGTGCCGGGCGCGCCGCGGAGATGCTGGACCGCCTCGTTGAGGCCCATGTTCAGCGTCGACTCGCCGCCGATCTTCACGATGCGGTCGTACTTCTTCACGCCCGCGCGGAACGCGGGCGTACCGGGCATCGGGTTGATGACCGTGAGCTGCTGGTCGCGGATCGAGATGACGATGCCGAGGCCGCCGAACTGGCCGCTCGTCGACAGGTTCATCTCCTTGTACGCCTCGGGCGACAGGAGCACGCTGTGCGGGTCGAGCGTGTGGAGCATGCCGTTGCACGCCGCGTACTCGACCTCGCGGAGGTCGACCTCGGTGCCCTTCAGGTTCTCCTGCACGAACCCGAACACCTCGCGCAGGCGCGCGGAGACGTCCCAGAGCCCGAGGACGTTGTCGACCCGGAACTCACGCTCTTGCGTGTCGACGCGGACCTTGACGGTCGGCTGGTTCTCTTCGTGGAGGACGATGACCTGCGCGACGTCACGCTGCACGTAATTCAAGGACGAGAGCAGCATGTCCTTGGGCTTCACGCGCTTCGGGTCCACGTACTTGTCGCGGACGTTCTTCAGGACCTCGTTGACGACCTTCAGCTGCGTGAGGTCGTAGTTCGCCGGCGTGTGCTTCGTCGGCTCGTTGTTCGCTGCGCTCGCGGGGGCGAGGCCTTCCCAGAGGCCGCCTCCGTGGAGACGGAGCGCGAGCCAGCTCGCGATGCCGAAGGCGACGAAGAGCGCGAGGAACCTGAGCGCGCGTGCGAAGATACGCATCGGGATTCAGTATAGACGTCCCACCGCGCCGTTCGGGCCTAATCACACCGCCACGCGAATCGCCGAGCCTCGGCCCGAGCGCGAGAAAAGAGCGCGAGAAAAGAGCGCGCGAAAGAGCGCCGGAAAAGGCTCAGTTCTTTCGAATGACGGCGATGTAGAAGCCCGCGAAGGCCGCGGCCGGAGAGTCACAGAGGAACCGCTCGGCGCGACGGAGCATTCCCTTCAGCCCCGGGATCCGCATCGCGACGGCCGCAGGGGTGACGATGCGTACGCCGCGCGCGGTCTCGATGCGCGTGCCCGGCGGCAGGATTCGCGGGAGCACCCATGGAGCGTCGAACCGCGTGTACACCGCGCTCTCGCGCGTGCTCTTGCCCACCTTCCCTGCGGGACCGAGCTTCTTCGCGAGCCCGCGGAGGCTCAGCGGATTGTAGAACTCCGCGAGGATGACGCCGCCGGGTCGGGTGACGCGCGCCATCTCGGCGAGCGCACGCCCGATGTCCGGCACGTGCGCGAGCACCTTGAACGAGCACGTCACGTCGAAGGTCGCGTCCTCGAACGGCAGATCGGTGACGCTGCCTTCCTTCACCTCGAGGCCGCGCGAGCGTGCGAGCTCCAGCATCCCGGGCGAGAGATCGATCCCTGCCGCGCGGCGGGCGAAGCGGTCGAGACGCTCGAGGATGAGGCCGGTGCCGCATCCGCATTCGAGGATGTCTTTGCCGCTGCCATAGCGCGCGCAGAGCTCGACCTCGAGATCGTCGACGAGCGCGTGGTACCCGTCGGCTTCGTTCGGACGACGGTGCTTCTCGTAGACCTTGCTGAACTCGTCGTAATACGCGCGCGTCGAGGCGAGATCTTCCGGGGGTCGATCCATCGCGCTCGGGTCTAGCACGCTTCCCGGCGGCCCGCGGAGCCGCTCCGCGCGAACGGACACCTGCGCCGCACTCGGCGTACCATGCCGCGCCATGGCTCGGCGCCGCCCGCTTCTCGTGCTCGTCTTCGTGCCCTCCCTGCTGCTGCTCGCGTGTGCCGCCCGGCCGATCGATCCTGCCCAGGCGGTGAGCACGCTCGACGGTCCGCAGGTCGATGCATTCTGCAAGGAGACCGGCCGCGCGCTCAGCGACGACGACCTCCGGCGGGTCCTTTGCTCCGTCGAAGCGCAAGCCGCACTTTCGTACGCGGCCGCGGACCCGGCGACGGGCAGCACGCGGCTCGATGCCTGCCAGAAGACACTCGACGCGTGCTTGGCAGCAAAGCGCGACGTGTCCAAGGCGCGCGGCGGCTGTCAGCTGCGCGAGCATGCGAGCCTCTGCACGGCGAAGGTCGCCGAGCTGCGCGCGTGCCTGCAGGAGATCGCCGCCGAGACGCGGCGATCCGCGGAGTCGTTCACGTGCGAGCGAGCGGCGACGACGACGCCGCTCACGCCGGTGCCCCGCACGTGCGCCGCCATCGCGGAGACGTGTCCTCTCGTCGGCTTGCCGAGCGCAGCGGACTCGAAGCCGGTGAAGGCTACGCGCGTCGAGTGACGCGCGCGATCACGCCTGCTTCGCGAGCAGCGTGACGACGCGCGTGACGCGCGACCGGAGCTCCGGGCCCTTCGGGATGAAGTCGTGCGCGCCGAGCTCCAGCATGAGCTGTACGTCCGTCGCGGAGCCTCCTGCGCTCATCGCGACGACGGTCGAGGCGTCGACGAGGTGCACGCCGCGGAGATACGTGAAGAGCTCGAACCCGCTCGTCTTCGGCATCATCAGATCGAGGAAGACGAGGCGCGGCGGTTTCTTCCGGAACGCTTCGAGCGCCTCCTGTGCGCCGTTCGCGAGCGTGATCTCCGCGTGTGGCGCGGCTTGCTTCACGTACATCGCGACGAGCCGCGCGATGTCCTTGTCGTCGTCGACGACGAGCACCGTGAGCGGCGGCGACGTGGGTGCTCCTGCCTCGCGCGCGAGCTCTTCGCGCGCCGTGCGCAGCTGCCACACGACTGCGTCCATGGACGACGGACGGTCCGTCGGGTCCTTGGCCATGAGCTGCTCGACGAGCTCACCGAGGCGACGCGGTACACGCACCGCATCGCCGAGCTTCGGGATCGGAGCGTCGGCATGCATGAGGACGAGGTCGAGGACGCTGTCCGACACGAAAGGCAGCGCGCCGCTCAGCATGCGATACGCCATGATGCCGAACGCATACGCGTCGACCGGTGGCCAACCCGCCGTCGCGAACTTCGGCGAGACGATCTCCGGCGCCATGTACGCCGGCGTGCCGGCGACGAGACCGAGGTCCGGCTCGTACGCGGCGCGGACGAGACCGAGGTCCATGAGGACGACGCGCCCGCTCGCCGAGAGGAGCACGTTGTCGGGCTTCACGTCGCCGTGCGAGATGCCCGCGCGATGGATGGCCGCAAGGCCGTCCGCCACGGCGATGAGAATGTCGAGCCGCTCGACCATCGGCACCCCGGTCGCCTCGAGGCGCTCGAGATGGTGCGAAAGGGTCACGCCCGCGACGTGCTCCATCACCATGTAGTCGACGCCTGCGTGCGTACCGAGCGCGTGCACCGCGACGACGCCGGGGTGGCGAACGGCCGCGAGCGCGCGCGCCTCGTTCCGTACGGTCTGCGGGCATTCGGGCCAGTTCGCCTTGACGGCGACGCGCCGGCCGAGGTTTCGGTCGTGCGCGTCGAAGACCTGGCCCATGCCGCCTTGTCCGAGCACGGCGCGGATCTCGTACGCGTCGGAGAGGACGTCGCCGAGCGCGAAGATGGAGTCTCGTTCGGGGGGAAGGGAGTAGGCAGCGGGCATTCGTGCGAGCTTCGGAGTCTAGCGGCTTTACGCCCGGCGGCGGCGGTCGCATGGTCGCTCTTCGTCTCGTGCGTACCCGCTCGCTCGCCTTTGCTGCTGCTGCAGCCGCCGCCGTCGCGGCGTTCGTCGCGTGCGGCTCGACCGGCGACGAGGCCGTCCCCGGTGACGCTACGCGTGGCGCGACGGCGCCGCCTCCGCCTCCGGCTTCTGCGCCGACGTGGTACCGCGACGTCGAGCCGATCGTGCACGCACACTGCTCGGCATGTCATCGGACGAACGCGACCGCCGCGTTTGCCTTCGATGCGGTGACCGCGACGTCGCTGGCGCCTCTCGTGGCCGACCGCGTCGTCGCGCGCGTCATGCCGCCGTGGCCGCCCGGCCCGCTCTCGGCTCCGCTCGCCGGGTCGCGCGCGCTCGGCGACGGCGACATCGCGACCATCGCGGCATGGGCCGATGCCGGCGCGCCGCTCGGTGACGCGCGCGATCACGCCCCGCGGCCGCCGCTCACCGCGTCCGTGCCGAGCCGCGCCCCCGACCTGCACCTCGAGGTAGCCGAGGCGAACGCGTATGCGGGCGATGCAAACCCGTTCGTGACCGACGAGGTCCGATGCTTCGTGCTCGACCTTCCCGCCGCGTTGGCGTCTGGCATCTCGGTCACGGCTGCACGGTGGCGCGCGGGCACCTCCGTCGGCGTCCACGACATGGGAGGCTTTGCCGTCGACGCAGAAGGCGCAGTCGCGCTCCGCGCACGCGAGCGGCGTGACGGACGCGGCGGCTTCGAATGCAGCGGCGGTCTCGGGGACGTGCGGGCCGTGCTGCTCGGCGCGGCGGAGCCGGGCAACGAAGCGAGCAGCGCGACGATGCTGCCGCCTGGCGTCGTTGCCCAGGTGCCCGCCGGCGGCGCCGTCGTCCTCCGCGTCCACTACGGCGTGAAACACCTCGACGAGGCTTCCGACCGCTCGTCCGTCGACCTCTGGCTCGCGGAGGACGGCGTCGCCGCGGCAGCGCGGAAGCTCGTGCCTCTCGTGATCTCGGCGCCGGTCGAGGTCCCCTGCCCTACGGGCGTCGCCTCGGCGACGGACGATCCCTGCAGCCGCGAGTCGGCGTTCGCGCGTCTTGCGCCCGGCGATCCCGACGCGCGAACGCGCGCCGATGCGAAGCTCGCGGCATGTGGCACGTCGCTGGACGCGCTCTTCGCGGGCCTGCCGTTCACGCCCGGAGGCGCCGAGCGCTTCGTCGTACGCACCACGTGCGGAGCGGCCGCGCCGGCGAGCGGCATCATCCGCTTCGTGCGGCCGCATCTCCGGACGCGCGGAGCGAGCGCCCGCGTCGAGGCGGAGCAGGCGGACGGGACGTGGCGCGTCGTCATCGACATCCCGCGGTGGGAGTGGTGGTGGGCAGGCGCGTACGCGCTCGCGGAAGGCGTGCCGGTCGTGGCTGGCCGGCAGGTACGTGTAACTTGCACGTTCGACAACGGGACCGCGAACCAGTGGTCGGCGTTGACCGGCGAGCCCGGGCATCTCGCGCCGGCACGTGCGCCGAGGTTGCCGCCGACGTATCTCGTCGGCGGTGCGGCCCGCGGCGCGGAGAGCTGCGCGGCCGAGCTCGCGATCGAGCCGTTGCCATGAGCCCACGTCACGGGCAGACGCGGCGCTCGAGCCACGTCGCGCCGGGATCTCCGTAGAGAATCCACACGGCGCCGAACGCGTCCGTCGCGACGGCGACGTCGGTGATCGGCTTTCCGCTCGCCACGATCCCGAGCGAGCTGAACACGCCCGCATCATCGACCCGCCCGAGCTCGAGAACCCGCGGCGAGCCCGGCTCCCGCTCGCGCGGCCGCACGCGCGCGACGTACGCGGAAGATGCGTCCGCCGCCGTGACGCTTGCGCCGATCGGCGCAGGGTCGAGACCGTTCGGGTAGTACGACCAGAGCGCCTTCACGTCTTCTTTCGGTGGATCGGCGACGGGGATGCTCGCCATCCCGAAGTCGCTCGTCTCGTGCGACATGGGCAAGAGGACGAACACGCTGCTCTTCGTGGCGGATACCGCGAAGTCCACGCCACGCTCCGGCGCGCCCGCGACGTAGAGCACGGCGTCTTCTCCGAGGGCGAGCGAGGTCCCGCGCATCGAGAGCGGCCGCGCATGCACGGGGACCATCGCCGTGCGCGTGTCGAGGTACATGGCAAGCGCGTGGTCGCCTCGCGCGATCATCCGCAGCGTGGTCGCGCCTGCGCCCTCCTCGGACAGGCGCGTCGTCTCGCCTTCGTCGACGGTGACGAAGGCCTGGAGCATCTCGCCTTCCGTCGTGCGCCGCGATTCGAGCGTCGCGACGGCAGCGTGTTCGCTTCCGAGCGCGGCCGCTGCGATGCGCGTTCCGGAACGGCTCTGGGCGACCGCCTTCGTGTCGCTCGCGCCCAGCGTCGTCCGGTACACCGTGCCGCCCGGCGCCTGGCAGTACGCCCACCGCCCGGCGAGCTCGCACGGCGGCCAGCGCATGCCGACGAACGAAGCAGGCTTCGGCGGGACGACGGGGGCCGCCGCCGGCGTCGTGACCGGCACGGGATAGATGCGCGGCTTGCCCGCGTCGTTCGCGACGAGCCGCAGCTCGCCAGCCGCGAACATCATCGCCGCGGGCCCACGGAACGGCTGCTCCGCGGGGCCGTACACGAGGCGACACGAAGAGGCACCCGCGTCGCCGCCGGCCGCGGCATCGGCTTGGCTACCGGCATCCGCAGGCGTCGCCGCATCGAGAGGTGGCGCGAGCGCGTCTGCGTTCGCGTCGCGCGCGGGCTCGACGCTGGCGTCCTTCGCGCCTGAATCTGCCGCTGGAGTCGCGCCGCCGCAGCGATCGCACGACGCGAGCGCGGCGACGCAGGCGAGCACTGAGGTGCGTGCAGTATACAACCAGCGCGACACGAGCCACGGTAACGCAGCTCGGAGGTGTGGGCGAGGTCAGTCGTTCGGGCAGGCGCTCGACACCTTGAGCCCATCCTCGGCCATCCACCCGTAGCGAACCGCGCCCGTCTTCGTCTTCACGTAGCCGTAGAGGAACTTCAACTTGCGGTTCGAAAGCACGTTGTAGCCCGTCGCGCCCGGCGCCTTCGCGTAGAGGTTCGCGTCGAGCGAGGGGACGCTGCCCTCCCACGTCGGAACATCGAGGCGCTGGAACTTCGTGCCGGAGGGGAAGATGTCGATCGCCGGGCCGCCGAGCGCATCGCCGGGAACGTTGAAGGCGAGGTTCATGTAGACCTTGCCGTTCGCGCGCTTCACGGGGAGGTAGTCGTCGGCCTCCATCGCTTGCTTGTCGGTCGCGCCCTTCACGACCTTGTACTTCTCGAGCGCGGCGTCGAACGTCTGCTTCACCTCGTAACAGCCGAGCTCCTTCAGGTTGCCGCCGCGCGCGTTCACCTCACCGACCTTGTCGCGGAGCGATGCCTCGTTCAGAAACACGTCGATCGGCACCCAGCCGCCCGACCCGATGCCGGTGCTGAGCGCGTACACGTACGTGACGTTTCCCATGCGCCGCGTCTGCCCGTAGTTCAGGGTGAACGAGGTCTTCTTGGAGAACGCCATGCGTTCGCCGTTGCCGTCGTGCACGGGGACGGCGGGCTTGTTCGTTGCCGGATCGATGTAGCCGCGCGCGACGAGCCGGCTCGTCTCGACACCCCACTTCTCCTCTCCATCCGCCCGGCGTACGCGCTGCGTGCCCGCGCCGGGACGGAGCGAGCAGTTGTACGGGCTCCGCTTGCAGCCGCTGCTGTTCACACCGGCGCGGAGCGACGAGATCTCCGCGTCGACGCTCTCCGTCGCCTCCTCGTCGTCGGCGTCGTCGTCGAGATCCGCGTCGGCGGCGCAGCCCGTCAGCGTGGCGAGCCCGAGGGCGATGAACAGTCCGAGGTTGCGCAGCGTGGTGCTCATGGTCGTTCTCCCGTGGTGTCCGTGGGTTACGGGCCCTTGGTGCAGCTTCGAGACCAGGCGAGATGCACGCATTCGTGCGCAAGTCGCGCAGCCGAAACGGCACCGCGCGCGCGCAGGTTGCGCACGCGCGCGCGCGGAGCGATCTCGCGGGAAAACCAGGGTGGAGGACGGCCGATACGAGTGGCACGCCGGTCGCTCGAGAAAGCCGCCGAGGAGGTGAGCGTGCTCGGCGGTCTCGCCTTTTCGTTCGAGATGAAGGACGGCGCAGACCGCCTCGACCCGCGCGTGTGGAAGGCCGTGCTCGGCGCGGTTCTCGCGCGGACCGGCGATGGCCTCGTCGTCTGCGACGCCGACCTCGGGGTCCTCTACGCGACGGGTCGCGCGCAGCATCTGCTCGGGCGCCTCGGGATGGGCCCCGACCGCGTGCTGCCCGAAGTGGTGGCCAAGGTGGTGACCGACAAGCTCGCCGACGACGGAGCGGCGCGTCCGGAGGCGATCGTCGCGGTCCGCGGAGGGTCGACGCTCCACGTCGAAGTCGACCTTCTCCGCGGGGTCGCTCCGGCGCGCGCCGCCGTGTGGATACGCGAGGCCTCGCTCCGCGACGACGAGCTCTTCGCCGCGCTTCGCGAGCGCTTCGCCATCTCTGCACGAGGCTTCCAGCTCGCGCAGCTCGTCCGCCGTGGGCTCTCGAACCGCCGTATCGCCGAAGAGCTACGACTTACGGAATCGACCGTGAAGGTGTATCTCCATCGGCTGTACCGAGACTGCGGCGTGACGAGCCGAACCGGCCTCATCGCGCTCTTGGAGAGAGTCGTGCGGTGAGGTCGATGAGAGGGTCGGGCGGGCACACGTCGAGAGCGGTGGCAGCGGCGATGAGCGTCGTCCTCGGCGCGTCGCTGCTCGCGCCGCGCGCTGCGCGTGCCGACGAGCCGGAGAGCGCCCCCGCGCAAGCGCCCGCGCCCGCACCCGTGGATCCGATCGCCGAGGAGGCGCGCGCGCACCATCGCCGTGGCCTCGAGCTCTACGACGAAGGCGACTACCGCCTCGCGCTCGTGGAGTTCGAGCGCGCGTACGCGATCGGCAAGAGCTTCAAGGTGCTCTTCAACATCGGGCAAGTGCACTACCAGATGGCGAGCTATGCGCGCGCGCGGGTCGCGCTCGAGCGGTACCTCGCCGAAGGCGGAGCGAACATCCCGGAGAAGCGCCGCGCCGACGTCGCGAAGGACCTCGCGGCGCTGCGTCAGCGCACGGCGACGCTGAGCGTGACGGTGAACGTGGAAGGCGCGGAGGTCACGATCGGAGACCTCGTCCTCGGCACGGCGCCCTTGGAAAAGGCCATCGTCGATGCGGGAACGTTTCGCGTGCAGGCGTCGCGCCCGGGGTACCTGCCGAAGGCGCGCGTGGTGACGCTCGCGGGAGGCGATGTCGAGGCCGTGCACCTCGAGCTCGCGCCGATGACGGCGGGGGTGGTCGTTGCGCCGGAGAGCGCGGGGTTGCCCGGCGCAGCGGTCGCTTCGTGGATCGTCACCGGTGTGCTGTTCGCGGGCGCGGTGGGGACGGGAACGGCGACGCTCGCGGCCGCTTCGGCGTACGAATCGAAGCGCGAGACGCCCGTGTCGGGGTCGGCGGAGCAGGGGCGCGCGGAGCTCGAACGCCAGCGCGACCTCGTGCGCGGCCTCGCGATCACGACCGACGTGCTCGCCGTCGCCGCGGCGGCGGGCGCCGGGCTGTCGCTGTATCTCACGTTGAAGCCGCGTACGTCGCAGCCGGACGCCGCGCGTCTCCGCGTGCGCGGCGCGGGCGCCGCGATGGAGGTCGCGTTCTGATGAGCGCGCGTAGCCTGCGCGCCTACGCAGCGGCGGCGTCGCTCGTCACGGCGGCGGGCTGCTCGCTCTTCGTGAGCACCGCCGAGCCCGTGCAGTGCTCGACGGATCGCGACTGCGAGGCGACCCCGTCGCTGCGCGGGAGAACGTGTCAGGCGGGGATTTGCGCGGTCGAACGGCCGCTCGAGACCGCGGACGCGGGCGGAGGAGATCCGCTGATGAACTGCGTGTCGACGGAGACGTGTACGCAGCTCACGTCGGGACGGCTCTCGGTGTGCCGGACCCCGGGGCAGCCGTGCGTGCAGCTGCAGACCCCTCAATGTCACACCGTACGCGGGTCCGCCGGGTCGCCGGATGCCGTCGTGCTCGGCGTGATCCTGCCGCTTACCGCGCAGCAAGTGAACGGGTCGCGCCCGCGGGATGCGTACGCCGAGCGCTTGCTGACCGCGATGCGTCTTGCGATCGACGATTTCGAGGCCGCACTTCCTGGTGGCCTCTTCATGGCGGACGGCAAGCGACGCCCGTTCGGGCTCGTCGCCTGCGATTCGTACGCGACGCCGGCGGGGGCTGTCGCCGCATTCGAACATCTCACCAACGTCGTGAAGACGCCTGCCGTCATCATCGGGAGCGATCGCGATCTCGCGTCCGTTGCTCCCCTCGCGACTACCACGAAGACGGCGATCGCCTGCTCGGATTGTATCGGCACGCTCCCGCCGGGACCGCTCGCGTGGCGCGTCGGACCGCGCCTCGAGCTGGAGGCGCCCATGGTCGCGCGCCGCGTCGCCGATCTCGAATCTGCGCTGCACGCCCTTCCGTCACCGCCGACCAACGTTCGATTGTCCGTTCTTCGTGAGCCTGCGCGCGCTTTGGATGCGATCTATTCGCGCTTCGTCGCGAGCGCCCGACTCAACGGCATGCCGCTCAGCCAGAACGACGCGGGTTCGTTCCTACCCGTGCAAACGGACGACCCGCTCGAGACCGCGGCGAACTGGAGCGCCAGCGCGGACGCAGTCGTGGCGTTCCAGCCCGACATCGTGGTCGTCCTCGCGCAGAGCGACTTTCCCGACCATTACCTCCCGCTCATCGAGTCCCGATGGCCGGCCGGCGCGCGAAAACCGTTTTACATCACGACCTCGCTCAACAATAGCGACGCGCAGTTCGCGAGCGTCCCCGGCATTGACGAGATTCGTCTCCGTCTCAGCGGCAGCCGCCCAGCGCACCGCGCCGACCTCCAGGCCAACGTCGACGACTTCGTGAATCGCTGGAGGTTCTATGCAAACGGCCAAACTCCTGGTGGCAACTGGACCGGCTTCGAGGCGGTGTACTCGCTCGCGTATGCCGCGCTCGCGGCGCGCGCCCAGCCGATTTTCGATGGCCCGCACATCTCTGCCGGTTTCGAGCGACTTCGTGGTGGCGCAACGGTGGTCGACTACCGTCACTCGACGATCGCGAATGCGGCCGCGTTGTTGGGGAGCGGTCCCGCGAGTATCGACGTTCGCGGGTTGTGGTCGGACCTCGACTGGAACCCGCTCACGCGCGACTTCGATTCGGACGTTGGCACGTATTGCCTGGTCCGGACGCCTGACAACAACCTCATCGTGAAGTCCGATGCCGGCCTGAGGCTGGAGACGAAGACCGGGCTCTTCTCGGGAGCGTTCGCCTGCGAGTAGGCCGACCGAGGAGCGGCGTATTCCTGGCGACGCTCGTCGCGTGGTTGCTGCGGACGGGCGAAGCCGCTGCCGTGCAGGGCGGCGCCGACGATCGCGCCACCGCGCACGTCGTTGCGATCACGAGCGCGGGTCCCTCGCAACCGCGGGTCCGCTGCAGCGGGACACTCCTCAGCCCCACCGTCGTCCTCACGGCGCGACACTGCATCGCTCCCCTCGCGGACGGCCGGGTCTCCTGCGACGCCCGCTTCCGCCCGCCTCCCGGGAAGCCCTCTGACTACCAGGTCGATGCCGCGTTCGAGACGGGCACCTCGCCCGCGCCACGCAACGTGCGCGCCTGGGTGGTTCCCGAGACGAATGAAGCATGCGGTGACGACATCGCGCTGCTCGTCACGGACGCCTTCCGCGAGGACGAAGTCGCGCTCTCGCGGCCGCTGCTCGCGAAAACCCAGCTCACCCCGGCCCTTGCGTCTCGAGCCTTCGGCGTGTCCGGCTTCGGCGCAACGCACGCCAACGGCGCTGACCTCGGCCGGCGGCGCGCCCGTTTCGACGTCCCGCTGCTTTGCTTGCCAGGAGTCGAAGGGTTCGCGTGCGCCGGTGGTCTCGAGGCAATCGGAGGACGAGAGCTCGTCGGCGGAGCCGGCCCGTGTACGGGAGACTCAGGAGCGCCGGCGCTTTCGTTGGACGAGCAGGGCGTCGTCCTCGGCGTGCTCGCACGGGGCGGCGCGAATGGCGACCCATGCCGCGAAGGCATCTTCGAGCGGACGGATACTTGGGGTTGGCTGATCGCGAAGACCGTCGCGAGCGAAACGCCGAGTGAGGCGGTGCCTGACTGGGCGCGCGCCGCGTTCGCGGAGCCCGCCAACGAGGGAGCTTTCTGCACGAAGAGCGAAAGCTGTGGGAAGGACGCCACCTGCGTTTCGCTCGACGGCCGTCGCTCGTTCGTGTGCGCGCGACGTTGCGCCGCCGGCTGCTCAGCGGGCACGCAGTGCGAAGCAGACGTGTGCGTGGCGGCCGGGCGCGACGCAGGCGAGAGCAGCTGCACCGTCGCACGCTCGGTCGCCGGCAGGTCGTACGCAGCACCTGCGCTCATCGCGATTCTCAGCGCTTCACGGGTCCTCGCGGTCCAGCTCGCGCCGCTTCTTGCTTTCAGTCGGAGGCGTCGCGCTGCTCGTCGCGGAGCTGGCGGCAGACGCTGACGAGTCCGTCCGACGTGGCGCGCTGGTGCTCGCGACCGAAGACGCGAGTGCTGAAGGCGCCGCTCGCGACGCGAACGTCGCGGCCGTGCGCGCCGACGGGGTCACGACCGCCGCCGGCTGCGGCGCCGCCGCGGATATCGCCGGCGTCGGAACGTTCTCGGTGGGCGAGGCGCCGGCCCCCTCGGACGGGGCAATCGTCGCGACCGACAGCGCAGCGTCGACCAGCGACTCACGAGAGCTCGTCGTGCGCGTTCGCGCGACGAAGACGCCGAGCGCACCTGCAACGGTCAGGGCAATGCCGGCGACGGCGAGCCGCGTTCGCCGCCCTGCTCCGGTCGGCGGCCGGACTTCACGCTTCGTGCTTTGGAGGGGTGCGAAGGTCGCGCGGATGCGGTCGACATCGTGACCGCCGTCCTGCACCACAGTCGGGTGCATCGCCACGTCCGTCTCATCATCGCCGTCCGGACGCGATGCTACACGGCACAAGCGTGCCACGATGCCGGCCACGTCCGGCGGAGCGCACGGCGCGACGGCCGCCGCGAGCTCGTTCACGGACGCGAAGCGGGCTGCGCGTTCTTTGGCGAGGCACTTCATGACGGCGCGGGCGAGCGCATCCGGCACGCCCGTGAGCGGCGCGGGCTCGCGCTCGCGGATCATCACCGCCATCTGCAGCATCGAGTCAGCGGCGAACGGCGGCGTCCCGGAGAGGAGCTCGTATGCAGTCGCGCCGAGGCTCCAGATGTCGGCGCGCGCGTCGACATCGCGCGCCGAGTCGACCTGCTCCGGTGACATGTACGCTGGCGAGCCGACCGTCGCTGCGGACCCCGTCATGTGTGCATGCGACGCGAGCTTCGAGATTCCGAAGTCGAGCACCTTCGCGCACGACGAGCCGTCGGGCCGGCGTGCGAGGAAGATGTTCGCCGGCTTGATGTCTCGATGCACGATGCCCGCCGCGTGCGCGCCCGCGAGCGCATCGCAGACCTCCACCATCCAACCTGCAACCGCCGAGGAAGATTGCGGTCCCTCGTCCTGGAGCTTCCGCGCGAGATCGCGCCCCTCGAGGTACTCCATGACGATGTACGGCTCGCCACTCTCGAGCCGTCCGAAGTCGAACACGCGACAGACGTGCTCACCCTTGACCTTTACGGCGGCGCGCGCCTCGCGAGTGAAGCGCTCGACGGCCGCCATCGATGCATCGTCGACGAGGAACTTGATGGCAACGCGCTCATCGAGCTCGAGGTGCCGCGCAGCGACGACGACGCCCATCCCTCCACGTCCGAGCACCCGCTCGACGCGATACTTGCCAGCGAGAGTCTCGCCGGGGAGCACGGGCGCAGCGAGCACGGTCATGGAACGTACGTGCAGACATCGAAGCAACCGGCGGGTGCCCGGTCCGAGCCACAGGCGTCGAGCTTCTTCAGTTGTTCCTCACCCTCGGGGTTCCGAAGGACACAACCTGCACGACAGCCTCCGGCGTCACGATCACCGATGCACGCGCGGTTGCACGCGTCGAGCGCCCGGCACTCGGGGTCGGCAACGCACGCGGAGATCACATCGCAGCAACGCTCGGCGAGGCACCGGTTGCACTCGGGGCTGCCGTACGGCCCCGGCAGCTCGCACGTCGTGGCCGCCTCGCCGTCGCCTGCGTCCAAAGGAGGCGACGCGTCGGCAAGCGCGTCCGCCGCATCCGCAGCGGCTTCGGGGAGCGGCGCATCCGCGGCGCCGCAGGCCGAGAGGCAAAGGGCGCCGCCGACGACGGCGGCGCTCACGACCAAGATCCGACGCACACCGCAATGTTACGTGCGCGTCACGCGCAATGGCACACCTTGTTGAGCGTACCGGCTACCCGGACCACGCCATTCATTTGCAGCTGCAGACGTTGTTGAAGCACACGAAGCTGTAGCCGTAGGGGCAAACCAGACCGGTTTTCACGGTGAAGCCGTGCGGGCAGATGCACGAGTAGCCGTCGCCCGCCGGGTAGCACGTGCCCGGGCAGTTCGCCGGGACGCGCGGGGGATCGTTCGTGCCGGGCGTGACGGTGATGATGCCTCCGCCGGGGCCGATGACCGCGCCGGGCAGCCTCTGAGCTTCGGTTTCATCCGCCGCCACCGAGGTCTGATTCTCCTCGCTGTCCGGCGCCGCCGTGCAGGCGAGAGCGAGCGCAGAGAGGGCAATGGCGGAGGCGGCGATCTTCAGGCAGTTCATGGTTCCTCTTGGCGGTGGGGGTCGTCCGGCGCTTGGGCCGGCGTCAACTTCGGGAAGCGCATCGCAATCCACGTACCGTCCGCCGCGAGCGAGGAAGTCGGCTCTTTCCCCCTTCACGACGGTGCGCGCGCGCAGTCCGGCGGTGCGCGCGCGCGTGCGACGAAGCCCCCGACGAAGAGAGGCTACGCCGACGTTTATGCACGAGCTAGCCACCGAAAGTTAGCGAAAGCGGCGCCGCGTCACCCCCGGAGGGAGTACGGCGGGCAGCTAACCACGCGTAACCACGACCCCACCCCCTCAATCCGGGATGTTCATCTTCTTCATCAGTCGATGCAGCGCATGGCGGCTCGGGAGGCCCAGGTCTCGCCACGCCTTGTCTTTCACGCCGCCGTGGCGCGCGAGGGCAGCGCGGATCGCGTCGGCGCTCACGTCGGCTGCTGCGACCTTCGCCGGGATTTTCACGAGCTTCTTCACGTCGTCGGTGAGATCGAGCTCGCCGCCGCGGCTCGACGAGGCGGCGCGCCAGAGGAGGGCTTCGAGCTCGCGCACGTGGGTCGTGTACGCGTGGAGCACGAGGGCCCGCGCGAGGTCCGCCGTGATTCGCGGCTCGCCCGTCATGCCGTTCCAACCCTCGAAGAAGGTCTCGCCGATGTGCGGATCACGCGCCGCCGTGCGGAGCAAGAGATGGCGCGCGATGAGCGTGACGTCGTCGCGCCGTTCGTCGAGGCCGGGCAAGTGCACCCGTAGCCCGAGACGCGCGCCGAGATCTTCCTTCAGCTCCTCGGGCGCGCGGTTCGTCGCGGCGATCAGCCGGATGTCCGCGACGCGTCGTTTGCTGTCACCGAGGCGCTGGTACTCGCCGCCGTCGAGCACGCGGAGGAGGTGGGCCTGGAGCTCCGTCGGTAGCTCGCCGATCTCGTCGAGGAAGAGCGTGGACCCATCCGCCTGGCCGACGAGGCCCGGCCGCTCGGGCATGCCCGCATTCGGATAGTTCGCGAGGTTGCCGAACAGCTCCGCATCGATGAGCCCGGAGGGGAACGTCGCTGCGTTGCGCGCGACGATGTCTTTCTTCGCGCGTGACGAGAGGCGGTGGATCGCCTGCGCGACGAGCTCCTTGCCCGTGCCGCTCGCGCCCGTCACGAGGACGTGGGCGTTCCGCTTCCCGAAGAACGCGACCTGCCCGCGGAGCGCCCAGGCGAGCGGGCTCTCGCCGACGATACCGTACGCATCCGCGTGCCCGAACGTCTTCGGCGTGAGGTCGGCGCCGCCCTCCGGCAGCACGTGACTGCGGCGGACGCACAAGAATCCGTAGAGCCCCTGGATCTCGAAGAAGTCTCCCTCGCGAACCGTGGCCGTCTTCATCTCCGCATCGCCGATGCGAAGAGGCCGCTTCCCGACCGCCTCGACGGAGATCGCGTCGTCGTCGACCTCGAACCGGAGCGCCTTGCGCGAGAGGAACGGGTCTTCCACCACCGCGCCCGCCGCCGTCTTCTTCGGACGCTGGCGCACGAACCCGACGCGGACGTCGTCGTCGTCGTCGACCGGGCCGCGTCCGAAGTACGCGCCGTCTTTCGGGAAGAGCACCTCGCCGAGCCGTGCGCCATCACTCTTCGCCCACGCCACGACGAGCGCGAGCGCCTCGCCTCCGGCGTCGTCCGACGAGGCGCGCGGACGCTTCTCCGGCTCGAGCGTCGTCTTTCCCTGCCAGCCCATGCGCCCGAGCGTAGTCGACCGCGCGGCCGGGACGAAGGGGCTCAGTGGGGTGCCTCCGCCATCGCGAGCGCAAGGCGCACGCGAGCGGCCGTTCGAGGGTCTTCGGTGCGCGCGAGCACGTGCTCGAGCGACGCACGAAGCTCCGGCGTGGGCGCTCCGTTCTGGAGGAGGACGCTGACGAGGTGACTCTCGGCCTCGGGACCCATGTGCCCGCCGTCGAGCAGCCCGGTGAGCTCTTTCTGCTCGGCGGGACCGACGCCATGCTCCGCGAGCGAGTCCACCGCCGTGACCTGCACGTCGGTATCGGCGTCGACGGCGAGCTTCACGAGCGTCGCACGTGCGGCGGGATCCTTCGTCTTCCGGAGCGCCGACGCGACGGCGCGGCGGACGCCCTGATCGCCGTCGTCGGCGTGCTTCGCGATGCGCGCGACCTGCGTGCGGTCCCCAGCGTTCCCGAGCGCCGCCACGTACGCAGCGCGCGAGGTCGGCGTCGTCGAGGAATCCACGGCCCTCGCCAGCGTCTCGATCGCGGCCTTTGCTTCCCGTCGTTCACCGCGGGCAGCGAGGTTTCCGGCGATCGCGCCGAGGACGTGCGCCTCCGCGTACGCCATGTCTGCGTCGTTCCGCGCTTGGCTGCTCGCGAGTCGCTCGCGAACGCCCCGCGCCATCGTGAGGTTTGGTTCCTCGACCAGCATCAGCCGCTGCACGAAGGCGAGACGGCTCTCGTCTTCTCGTGCGGCCGGGCCGTCGAGCACCTTCATCAGCGCCGCCTTCGCTTCGTCCCCACCGGTCGCGGCGAGCAGGTCGAGGATCGCGAGGCGACCGGCCGTTGGCAGCTGGTCGTCCTCGAACCGAATCGCGACCTCGGCGATGAGCTTCGGCTCGAGCTCCAGGAGCGCACTCGCCTGCACGACCCATCCTTTCGGCAGCGCCGCCGTGCCCTCGCTCGCCAGCGCAGCCAGCCCGCCGAGCACGTCGTCGATCGTCATGCCGGTCGCGCGCCGGGCGAGCGCCGCACGGTGGTCGGCTGCGCTCTCGAAGGGCTCGCCAAGGGCCTTGGAGGCGAGCCCGGACGTGTCGACCGCTGGGCCTGCCCACGCGCCCGATCGCACGCGCGTCGCCTCGAACGTGCCGCTCGATTCGTACATCGTCGGCCCGCCAGGAGCTCCGGCGCGGAGCTCCGTGCGATCGCTCAGGAACGCGACGACGGTGCCTTCTTCGAAACGGACCTCGCCTTCGCCGCGCGCCGTCTGCACGCAGGGCGCCTCGCACCGATCCGGAAGGCCTTCGAGCGCGACCGCCGACACGACCGTGCGCGACAGCGATGGGCCTTTCGGCGCGTACTTCACGTGCAGCTTGCCGGCCGTCGTGTCCTCGTCACGCTCGAACGCTCCCGGCTTCGGCGGCTCGACGAGCACGCGGCGCGCCGCGCCTTCCGTCAGCTGCACGGCGACCGACGGCGCGTCCTTGTCGACGAGGACGCGCGCGATGTGCCCGTCCTCGACCACGAGGTGGACCGCCTTGCCCTCGAGGAGCTTCGCCCCTTCTGGGCCAGCGGCGAGGTCCTGGCCTTGCAGCGCGACGCGCGATGTACGCACGTCGCGGAGCTCGGCCCGGACCGCGTCCGTCCCGTTCGTCGTCGTCTCTCGCGCGAGCACGAGGTCTGCCTCGAGGTCGAGCTGCCCCTCGATGAGACCCGTGCCCCCGCCCTCCTGCGACGCCGCCGCGAGGCGCGCCGAGGACTTCTCGTGCCACGTGACGTGGAGGACGGCCTCCTGGCCGAGCGCAGGGAGCGCGAGCTCGCGGCTCTCGACGGCCCGTTGCTCGCGGCGAAGGAACCCGACGGCTCCCGCCGCCGAGACAGCAAGAACGGACGCGATGACGACGACGGAACGGCGACGCATGTTCAACGTTTCTCCTGGAAAGAGGGCGTGTCGAAGGTCAGAGCGCCTTGATGACGCCGCCGGTGTTGATGGGCCCCCAAACGACCGGCGCCGGCTTGGTCGCTGCGTCGAACACGTTGATCTTCACGTCCTTCTCGTAGGCGAACAGCGGGATCTCCCACGAGTAGCCGTCCCACGCGTAGACCTGCTTCGAGGCGAGGTCGCTGCAGCCCACCCATGGGATGCAGCTCTCGAGGAAGACGCTGAGCTTGCCGTCGAGCGCGTCGATGCTCGTCGTCGCCTTCGCGCGCATCTGCAGCGTGATGTCGTTGATCCCGCCGACGAGCCTCGTGCTCGCGGAGGCCGGAGCAGAGATCGCGAGGAGGTCGACCTCACCGCGGACGCCCGCCTGGAGGACCGCCACACCCGCAGACGCTTCGGCCGTCACGTGCGCGTCGATCCACGGCGTCGCCGAGATGCCCGCGTCGTACGCGAGGTTGTCCGGATTGCAGCCGGATGCGGCGGTCGCATGCGCTTTGATCTTCGCGCCCGCCTTGAGCTCCGCCATGGCCATCAGCTTCACCGAGACACCCGCGAGCTCGATCCACTTCGTGTACGCGCGCTTCGCGACCGTCTTGTCGTACTCGCGTTCGACCGGCGTCGCGCTCGGTGCCGTGAAGCTCTGCGCGATGGGCGTGTAGAGGTCTTGCCCGAGGACCCGAAGATGCGAGTTGATGACGATCGCGTCTCCGCTCTCGCGCACGCTGAGCTTGTGGCGGGTGTCGAGCACCGGAATCTGGTGACCGAGCGCCCACGCGTTCGCGGAACCCTGCGCGTACGCATTGCCTTTCAGCTTGCAGATGCGGTTCGTACCGCTCTGACGTTCGGCGGCGAGCTGCCAGCCGGCGTCGTAGCTGTAACCCGCGGCGAACCAGGAGCGGTCACCCCACTCGTCGCCGTCGTTCAGGCGCTCGCCGACGATCGTGGTCCCGAGCTTCGGCAGCGCCTGCGCCTCGATCCACGTGGCGAGCGCGTCGGTGTCGACGCGGTATTCGGCCGGCACCTTCGAGAAATTGCCGGCCGTCGCCTCGATGCACGCGTTGAAGAGGTTCTCCGACTCGTAGCGACGGTGCGACGCGTAGCGGCTCACGAACTTCTGCGGGGACCAATCGCACTTCACCGACGTGCGGCTGAGGCACCCGCGGTCGACCGTCGTCCCGTCGGTCGCAGAGACGTGGTCCCACTCGGCGAAGAGGTAGCGCGCCATCTCGTCGAGCGCGCGAGCACGCGAGGCCGCATACTCCGCGCGGAGCGCCTCCGAGCGAGCGCGCGTCTCTCCGGACTGACCGGGGATCACGGAGTCCAGAAGCGCGATCGCGAGGTTCGCGGCGCTGACCGTGCCCTCCGCCCTGTCGTAGGCGGCAACCCGCTGCTTGATGTTCGACGCCTCGGCGGGCGTGATCGGCGCGGCGGCGAACTGGTCGTGCATGCTGCGATGCCACGCGAGCTCGCTCGCCGCCGTGGTCTTCGGCGTCGACGTCACGTGCGCGACGATGGCGTCCGCCTTTGCGCGGAAGCTCGCGTCCGTCGCGTAGCGCGGGTGCTTCTTGAGCTCGCTCACGGTCGGAACGAAGAACGCGTTCTTGAACGCGCTGTACGCGCCCGGCCGCACGGTCTGCGTCGACATCGGCAGGCCGTTCTTCTTCAGCATCGTCGTCTTGAGACCCGGGGTCTCCGTACGAAGCGAGAGCTGGTAGACGCACTCGGCGTTCGCGCCGCACGTCTCGGCGGCTTCGGCGAAGCGCTCGTGGTCGTAAAGCGACTCGTAGGCGTACTCCTGGCAAGACGCGACGGCCTTGCCGTTTGCTTCGTAGTCGGGGTGCTGCGGCTCGATGTTGGCCGTCTCGGCGGACGGCAGGCTCTTGCGTCCGAGCTGGACGGCGGTGGCGAACGACAGCGAGCCGAACGTGAGCTTCCGCGCCGGCATCGCGACGGGGTCGAGCTGCTTCGCGGTCGTGAGGCGATCGACAGCGCCGACCTTCTTCAAGACCTGCGTCGTTCGCGGAATCGCCTGGACGTTGTTCCGGTAGATCGGGGCGACGATCGCGCCGCACGCTTCCCTCCTCGTGTACCCGCACGTCGTGTCGAGGTACGCGGGGTCCTGGCATTGCTGCGCGGTGGGCGCGGGACACGACGGCGCCGGCGGTTCGACCGGATCGACCGGCGGCTCCGGCGGCTCCGGCGGATCGCCTGGCTCGACGGGTTCCACGGGCCCGCGCGCTCGCGCGTGCGCGTGGTCGGCGACGGCGACCGTCGCGAGGGCGACGGCGCAGGCCAACAAGGCGGATTGGGATAGAAGTGACCTGGGCATGGGCGCCCGGACTGCAGCGCGCGTACCACGCCGCAAAACCTCTCCGCACGCCCGGATCGCCTGCGTTTTCGCGCGAATCTCGGTGCGGGCGCTTCTCGCGCGCGACCTCGCGGAAGCGCGCGCGCAGCTCCGATGCGCGCGCGCGCGGGCCGCCTACCCGCCCCTCAACCGGCGCGCGTCGCCCACGCTGCGGGCGCGGCGATCGCTCGCGCGAGGAGACGGGCGGCGCCCGCCGCCGGCGTCTTCTCCGACGCCGGAGGACGGCGTAGCTCGCGCCCGGCATCCACGAGGATGCGGTCGACGCACTCCATCGCGCTCGCGGCGGCGAGCTCGGTTCCGACGCCGCGTGCGCCCGCGTTGCACCCGGCGAGGTACAGCCCGCGGAGCGGCGTGTACACGGCGGGCCTCCTGCGTCCGACCTGGTCGACGGTCTGTCCCGTCGACACGGCGGGCCCGAACTCCTTGCCGATCCAGCGCTCGATGAAATCGACGCCGAACGTGTCGAGGAAGACGACGTGCTCGTCGAGCCCGGGAACGACGCGTCGGATCGTGCGGAGCATCGCCTCCTCCCACGCGGCCGCGGGAGAGGTCAGCTCCACGTCCGAAGTCGGTGCCACCGCGCAGAGCGTCAGGAGCTGGTGCCCCGGTGGCGCGAGCTCCGGGTCGAAGTTGGTCGGCACCGGACAGTAGAACGGGATGATCGGCGGGACCTCGCCGCGAAGGACGTGCGCGAACATGTCTTTCATGTCGTTCGTGCCCACGCGCGCGAGGTCGACGTTCTCACCGACGCCGCCCACGATGCACCCCGCCTGAACGAGCTTCGTACGGAGCGCGATTTTCGCCTGCACCGCGATGTACGAGCCCTTCACGCGAAGGGCGCGTTCGGCGTAGTCGACCGGAAAGTGCTCGCGGCCGACGAGCTTCGTCACCGTCGTCCGCAGGCTCGACGTCGACACGACCACGTCCGCGGGGACGACGGTGCCGTCGGTCAGCGCGACGCCGGTGACGCGGCGCTCCTCGACGACGATGCGCGCGACGCCCGCGCCGGTGATCACGCGCGCGCCGCGCTTCTCGGCGAGCTGGATGTACGTGCTCGGGATCGCGATCGCCCCGCCTTTCGGGTAGCTCAGCGCATTGTCGCGCGCCATGCGGCGGAAGCACCACAGCGCTTCGCCCGCGGAGACCTCCCAGTACGGCAGGATGAAGTAGAGGCCGAGGAGGAATCCGAACACGCCGATCGTCGGCGCATGGTTGGTGTACGGCGCGAGGAACTCTTCGATCGAGCGGTGATCCCAACGCGCGACCTCCGCGTCGCTCATCGTCAGGATGTGCGTGAAGAGCCGAGCTGCGCGGAGCGCATCGGGCACGGAGAGGTTCAGCGCGCGCGCGAGGTCGAACGCAAACCGAGGAAGTCGAACGACGTCCGACGGCACGGCAACGCCGCGAACGCCGGTGCGGGTGCCCGGGTCGAGGAAGCGGAGCTCGGCGATGTCGTGCGTGCGCGTGAAGCGGATCGCGCCGTCTTCGCCCACGCGCCGGAGCACGTCGCCGAGCGGCCCTTTGTTGCCCCGGCAGAACATGTGCGTGCCGATGTCGACGTGGAAGCCTTGCTTCTCGTAGCCCGAGCAGGACCCGCCGACCCGCCGGTTCTTCTCGACGAGCGTGACCTCGACTCCGGCGTCGGCGAGGAGCAGCGTGGCCGCCGTACCGCCGATCCCCGAACCGATCACCACCGCACGAAGCGGCGCTCTCCCCTGGCCCCCCTCTCGTGCCATGCGCGCGTCTCGCGGCTCAGGCCGCCGCGAAGAGCTCGCGCAGTGCCTTCGGCGAGCGCACCGCGCGCTGGCACGTTTCGAGGATCCGCTTCGTGTCGATCTCGCCGTCCGGCCGCGTGTACGTCTCGATCCGGTGGATGGTCTTCGTCGTGCCCTTGCGCACGACGTCCATGATTGCGTCGCGGATGCCCTGCTCCGGGAACGGCGGCAGGCTGTGCGTCACTTCCTCGTAGTGGTCGTACATCTTGCCCATCACGGCATCGAGGTCGATCTCGAGCTTCCGCATCGGGTTCACGAGCTCGTAGGTGGCGCACGCGAGGATGAAAGTCGTCGCGATGTTCTTCACGAGGATCTGCGAACGCCGCTTCTTGAACTCGGGGTACACCTCGCCGAAGAAGCGCTGGCCGGCCGCGATGTGCCGCGACTCGTCTTTTCCGATGAGCGCGATGACCTTTCGGACCGTCTCGTCTTTCGCGACGTGATTGATCTTGTGGAAGATCTGGTTCGCGAGGTGCTCGCCGATGATGTTGATGTTGCCCATCATGAACGCGACGTCCTCGCGGTCGACGACGCCGAACGAGTAGAGCGCGCGAACGAGCGGGGTCGGCTCCGGGAGCGCGCGGCCGGTGATCTTCGGAATCAGCCGCCGGAGCGCGTCGTAGTGCTTCGCTTCCTCGAGCGCCTGCTCGACGAAGTAGAACTTCGCCTCTTCGCTCCGCACCATCGTCGAGATGTAGCTCGCTCCCGTCACGGCGGTCTTCTCGCCTGGGCAGAGAAACGTGAGCATCGCCGCGATGGGCTCGGCGTATTCGGGGTCTTCGCGTACCGGCTCGTCCCAGGCGACTGCGGTCGGCACCGCCCAGAAGGACTTCTGACCGAGCTCGAAGATGTCCCAGCCCTTCTTGTTCTGACGCGCGGACGTGTTGTCGAACACGCCGCCGCCGAACAGCACGTGCCGCCACGAGAACGAGGCGGTGTCCTTCGCGAGCCCGGCCGGGCGCTTCTTGGGCATGAGGAGAGGCTAACGCCATCTCCCGTGGCCCGGAAAGCCGCGCGTCCGCGTTCAGCGGCGGAGCAGCGCGTCGACGAGCGTGGTCGCGAAGAAGCCCATGCTGACGTAGGCGTTGCAGTCGAAGAACGCCTTCGGGATCTTCGCGAGATCGGCGGTGCCGTCCTTGCCGCGGACGAGGCGGTGCTCGACGACGAGCACGACCGCGACCGCCGCGACACCGAGGAAGAACACGGGACCGCGCTGGAGGAGCGCGCCGGTCGCAGCCAGCATCGCGACGGTGACGACGTGCGCCGCCGCCGCGATCTTCATCGCGCCGCGAACGCCGAAGCGCGCAGGGATGGAGAAGAGGCCCTGCTCGCGATCGAACGCCTCGTCTTGGAGCGCGTAGAGGACGTCGAACCCGAGCAGCCAGGTGAGCACGCCGACCATCAGCGCCACGATGCCCGCGTTCGGTGCCGCGCCCATACCGAGCCAGGCGCCCCCCGGTGCGAGCGCCAGCGCGAAGCCGAGCCATGCGTGCGCGAGCCACGTGAAGCGCTTCGCCAGCGAATAGCCGAGGAGCACGAGGAGCACCGGCGGCGCGAGCACACCAGGCCAGAAGCCGAGCATCGACGCGAAGCCGCAGAAGGCGAGGCCGGCGACGACCGTGAGCGCCAGCGCTTCTCCCGCGCCGATGCGCCCGGCCGCGACCGGGCGATTCTTCGTGCGCGGGTTCTTCGCGTCCACGTCTCGGTCGGCGTAGCGGTTGAACGCCATCGCGCTCGTCCGCGCGGTGACCATGCAGCCGATCATCGCGAGCACGCGAAGCGGCGTGAGCGGCTCGTGCGGCACGGAGAGCGCCATGACCACGGCCGCCGCCGCGAACGGCATCATGAAGATCGTGTGCGAGAACGTGACGAGCTCGCCCCAGCGGCGGAAGAGCGCGATCATGATGCAGCCTCCGTGGCACGCGGCACGATCATGCGCCGCGGGAGCTTCAGGTTGGAGAGCAGGTACGCGGCCGCGTCGGCATCCGCGGCGACGTTGCCCTCGACCGCGAAGATGCCGGGCCGCGCCCCACGCGCGATGCGGCCGAGGTCGTCGCGTCCGAGCGCGCGAGCGCCGTTCCACGTCGCCATGGTGACGAGCGCCGTCGCCTTCACGCTGGGGAATCGCTCGGCGAGTGCCTTCGCCTCGGCGAGCACGTCGAGCGACGTGTTGGACGCGAGCGAGTCGGTCCCCAGCGCGGGCGCGAGGCCGGCGGCGAGCGCCGCGAGCAACGGCGGAAGCTTCGCCTCGATGTAGAGATTCGAGCGCGGGCACAGGACCACGGGCGCGCCACGCTCGGCGATGCGCGCGAGCTCGTCGGGCCGCGCATCGGTGAGGTGAACGAGGAGCACGGACGGCGCGAGGGCTCCGACGCGGTCCGCGTAGTCGAGCAGCGGAAGCTTCGGGAACTCGGCCCGCGCACGCGTGCGCGCAAGGAGCCACTCCGGGACGGAGCCATCGCCGTGCTCGATCGCGCGCCGCTCGGCGGCGTGCTCCGCGAGGTGCAGGCTCGTACGTGTGCCGTAGCGCGCGGCGCCGGCGAGGAGCGCGACGACGGCGTCTTCGTGCGTCGTGTACAGCGTGTGCGGAGCCGGCGCGTACGTGAGATCCTTCGAAGGCCACGCGGGAAGGCGCTCTTCGAGCTCGGCACGGAGCCCCTCGACGCGGCGCAGAACGGCCGTGCGGTCTTGCCCGAAGACCTCGTGGAACACGCAGCCACCGACGTTGCGGCGGGCGAGCGCGCGCACCGCAGCGAGCGAATTGGTCACGTCGCCTACGGCAACCGTGGCGCTGCGCGCGAGCTCGTCGACGCCTGCATCGATCGCCTCGAGATCGTCGTCCGGCGAGACCTCCGAGCGCTGCGCGATCAGCGAATCGACCCACGGGACGAATCCGCGTCCCGGCGGGACCTTTCCTCGCATCGCGGAGAGCTCGAGATGCGTGTGCGCGTTCACGAGACCAGGAAACACGACGCCGCGAACGCGCTCGACGGCCGCTCCCGCATGGCGCGGCAAGAGGTCCGCGGCAGGCCCCACGTCGAGGATCGTTCCTTCCGGCTCGCGTCCGCCGCGCGCGGCCACGACGACGGCGGCGTCGGCGAGCGACGGCGCGTCTCCGCGGACCACGTGGTCGGCATGGATGAGGCGGACGGACATGACGGCAGCGGCGTGCGTCAGGCCGGCTCGGTGAGCCAGTCGTAGCGGACGTTCCGGCGTGCGGATCGGAAGCCCGCCTCGCGGATGCGCCGCTCGATCTTCGACGCATCGATGCCGAACGTGGTGCCCGCGCTGGAGACGACGTTCTCCTCGAACATGACGCTGCCGAAATCGTCCGCGCCGAAACGGAGGGCGACCTGCCCGACCGCGGGCCCTTGCGTGACCCACGACGCGCCGACGTGATCGACGTTGTCGAGCATCAGGCGCGCGACGGCCTGCGTGCGGAGGTAGAGATGCGTGCCGTTCTCGCCGGGCGCGAGGTGGGTGCCCTGCTCGAACTGATAGTCCCAGCAGAAGAACGCGGTGAAGCCGCCGGTCTCGTCTTGGAGGTCGCGGATCTTCACGAGGTGCTGGATGCGATCTTCGAGCGTGTCGACGGTGCCGTACATCATCGTCGCGCTCGAGCGCAGGCCCATGTGATGCGCCGTTCGCATGACGCCGAGCCACTCGGAGCTCGTGCATTTGGCCTTGGCGATCTTGCGGCGCACGCGGTCGACCAGGATCTCCGCGCCGCCGCCGGGCACCGAGTCGAGCCCTGCCGCGTGCAGACGCTCGAGCACCCGCGCGACGGTGAGGTTCTCCATTTGCGCGATGTGGAGGATCTCTTCCGGCGAGAGGGCGTGCAGCCCGAGGCCGTACTCCTTCTTCATCCAGCGGAAGAGATCTTCGTACCACTCGATGCGGAGGTCCGGATTGAGCCCGCCTTGCAGGAGGATCTGCACGCCGCCGGCATCGACCACTTCCTTCAGCTTCTGGCCGAGCACCTCGCGCGAGAGCACGTAGCCCTCCGGGTGCCCCACCGGCCGATAGAACGCGCAGAAGCGGCAGCTCGTCGTGCAGACGTTCGTGTAGTTGACGTTGCGATCGACGATGTACGTGACGACCCCGTGCGGATGCTTCCGCTTGCGCACGGCATCGGACGCGAGGCCCAGCTCGAAGAACGAGCCTTCGCGAAGGAGGCGTGCGCCTTCGGCCGCGGAGAGGCGCTCACCGTCTGCTGCGCGCTGGAGGAGCGTGTCGAGCGTCTGCCGCGTCGGAGATCGGCGCGGCTCGTCGAAGCGAGCCTCCGCCCTCGGGAGCAGCCCTGCGCTCGCGGCCTCGTTCCAGAATCGCTCGAGGCCGAGCAGCTCCTCGTCGCCTAGGTCGTAGCGGATCGACTCGGTCAGATACGAGCGCAGCGACGCTTCGCTTAGGCCCGAGCGCTCGGCGTGCTCGCGCGCGATCGCATCGACGCGGGAGAGCCCCTTCTGCTTCGCGACGCGGAAGATGTCTTCGCGCTCCGCGTCGATCGTGCCCGGCCGCGCGAACCACGCGGCGAAGACGAACGGCAGCCCCGTCCACTCGAGCCAGTCTTCCGCGAGGTCGAGGCGATGGGGGAAGCGGTGCTCGACGTCGAGCGCGTCATCGCCGATGACGAGCGCACCGGTGCGATCGCCGACGGAGGCGATCGCGGTCTGCGGATCGGTTCCGAAGAGGCGCGGCGTGAGCTTGCGACGCGCGAGGAGGAGGCGACCGAGCACCACGCTCGTGCGCGACGAGAGGTCGAGCGCGATGGATTCGAGCTCGTGCAGCGGACGCTCGGAGACGATGGACACGCTCCGCACCTTGCCGCGCGCGCCAATCGCCATGTTCCGCAAGAGACGAAGATCTCCGATCGTCGCCGCGGCGCCGACCGGAAGGAGCCCGACGTCGGCCTCTCCCTCGGCGAGCGCACGCGCGAGCTCACTCGGGCGTGCGAGCCCGAGATCGATGCGCGGGTCATCGCGGAGCGACTCCCACAGCGGCCGCGCGTTCAGGTACTCGACGCCGAGCGTACGAAGCTTCTCGGTCCCTTCCGTGCTCACGACTCGATCTCCTTCAGCGCAGGCACGGCCGGCGCGACGCGCGCAGGCGTCTGCACGACGGGAAGCCGCGGCCTCACGCGCTCTTTCACCTTCAGAGCAGCCTCCGGCACGGCCGCGCGGTCGTGCTCGCGCACGACGTTGTAGAGCGTGTCGCGCTCGACCGGGATGCGGCCGGCTTCGCGGATGAGGCGCACGAGCTCGTCGTAGCCGAGCGCGCCCGGCGAGCGTGTGCCGGCGGCCTTGTAGATCGTCTCGTGGACGATGGTGCCGTCGATGTCGTCGGCGCCGAAGCGAAGGGCCACCTGCGCGACGTCCGGCGTGAGGCTCACCCAGTACGCCTTGATGTGATCGACGTTGTCGAGCATCAGGCGGCTCACCGCAAGCGTGCGGAGATCGTCGACCGCGGTCGGCGCGGGCAGATTCTTCATGCCGTTGCCGTCCGGATGGAACGCGAGGGGGATGAAGGCCTGAAGGCCTCCGGTCTCGTCCTGCAGCGCGCGAAGGCGCAGCATGTGATCGACGCGGTGGGCGAAAGTCTCGATGTGCCCGTACAGCATCGTCGCGTTCGTGCGCATGCCGAGCTGGTGCGCGACGCGGTGCACTTCGAGGTACTCGGTGGCGGTCGCCTTGTCGTGGCTGATCTTGCGGCGCACGCCTTCGTCAAAGATCTCCGCGCCTCCGCCCGGCAGGCTGTCGAGGCCCGCGGCGCGCAGCTTCTCGAGCACCTCACGGTGCGTCATGCCGTAGTGCTGCGCGAAGAAGTGGATCTCCACCGCGGTGAAGCACTTCATGTGCACGTCGGGCTTGATGCGCTTGAAGCCCTTCAGGAGCTCTTCGTAGTACGAGAACGGGAGCCCCGGATGGAGGCCGTTGACGACGTGCACCTCCGTGGGCGGGTCGTCCATGCGCACTTCGAGCTCGCGCCAGGCTTCTTCGAGCGTCATCGTGTGCGCGCCCGGCATGTGCTCTTCGAGCTTGGCGAACGAGCAGAAGAGGCACGAGGCGACGCACACGTTCGTGACCTCGACCCGCATGTTGCGGTTGAAGTACGTGCGGTCGCCGTGACGCTTCTCACGCACCTCGTTGGCGAGCTGTCCGACGGCGAGGAGGTCGGGCTCGAGGAAAAGCGCGAGGCCGTCTTCGGCGGTCAGGCGCTCGCCCGCGCGGACCTTCGCGCGGATCCGGTCGAAGGTCTCAGACACCGGCCACCTCCTGCGCGACCGGGCGTTCCCCGTGCGGCGTCTCGTCTTCGACGAAGACCGGGTTGCGGCCGGCATGCGTCACGAGCGCCGCGATCTCGCGCTTCTTGATGGCGCGGAGCTCCACCATGCCCTGGCCTTTGACCTTCTTCTTCTCGTCTTCGTAGATCGGCAGCCCGCTTTTCCGGGTGATCGCTCCGCAGAGCTCGCTCGCGCCGAAGCCGAGCGCCACCTGCGCGAGCTCGAGGCCGTAGCGTGACCAGTCGATGCCGATGCGGGCATTCTTCCCGGCGGCGACGCGCGCGACGGCAACGGCGCGAAGCACATCGAGCTCGGACGTGCCCTGCGCGACGTCGACCCACGTGACGTCACGCACGTCGGGGGTCTCGTGGATGCGCACGACGTCGCCCGAGTCTTCGACGCGGAGCATGTCGGCGACCGCGCCGAGCACGAGCAGGTCGGCGGCGCCCCAGGTCGTCGCCGTCGCGCGCACGGTCTCCATCTCACCTGCCCTGCGTGCCGCGAGGACCGGCGCGAGGCCTGCTCGCGTGATCGCCTGTTGTACGAAGCCGCTCACTTGCTGTTCTCCTCGATCGCGGGGCGATCGCCCCATCGCTTTAGCAGGTCGTGCTCGAGCCCGAGCTGGTCGAGCGTGCGTCCGACGACGGTGTCGATCGCCTGCTCGAGCGTCTTCGTCTTTCCGTAGAACGAAGGCATCGCGGGCTGCACGACGACGCCAGCGCGCGCGAGCGTCGTCAGGTTCTCGAGGTGGATGACGCTGAGCGGCATCTCGCGCGGGACGATCACGAGCGTGCGCCGCTCCTTGATCATGACGTCGGCCGCACGCGTGAGGAGCGTGTCCGAGATGCCGTGCGCCACGCGCGCGACGGTGCCCATCGAGCACGGGACGATGGCCATCGCGTGCCACCCTGCGCTGCCGCTCGCGAACGGCGCCTTGTAGTCGCGCATCCCCCAGATCGGGAAGCTCGCCCCGATGGCCTCGCGGATGTCTCCGCCGCATTCGAGCTGCCACACCTCGGGCGCCGTCGACGAGAGGCACACGCCGACTTCGACGTCCGTGCGCGTCGCGAGGACCTCGAGGAGGCGCTTCGCATACGGCGCGCCGCTCGCGCCCGTGATGCCCACGACGATCTTCCGCTTGCTCACGGCCGCACCTCGCGCGTCCCGTTCGCGTGGGGTGCCCCGCCCGCGCGCGCCTTGCCTTTCGGCTCGGCCTTGGCGACGGCGCGGACGATGGACGCGACACCCAGCAAGAGATCTTCGGTGGCGGGTGCCTCGAAGCCCTCCTCGGCGAGGAGCGCCTCGTATTCGCCGCGCGTCACGAAGCCCTCCATGCTCTCGGCGAGGTACGCGTAGGCGTCGCGATCTCTCGCCACCACGGCGCCGAGCGCCGGCAGCGCGGCGCGCAAGGCTGCGCGATGCACGGCCCGCGTCCTCATCGAGCTCGCCGCGAAGAGCTCCAGCGTGACGAACACGCCGCCCGGTCGCAGGACGCGGCGGGCCTCACGGATGCCCTTCCGAAGGTCTGCGAGGTTGCGCATGCCGAAGCCGCAGATGACCGCGCCGAACGACGCGTCCTCGAACGGCAGCGCGAGCGCGTCACCGACCACGCGCTCGGTGCGGGTCACCTTGGAAGCGCCCTTTTCGAGCATGTTCGCGGAGAAGTCGCACGCGACGATGCGCTCGCCGGGGAACGCCTCTTCGAGGAGAGCCGAGAGGTCGAGCGTGCCGGCACAAAGATCGAGGACGGGCCCCTTCGGCGTGCCGCTCCGTCCGAGCGCGGCGATCGCCTTTTGCCGCCAGCGCCGATCGATCCCGAACGACATGAGCTTGTTCAGGAGGTCGTACGTCGGCGCGATGCGGTCGAACATCTCGCGGTTCGCCGCGGCGTGCGCGGAGGGAGCCGCGCTGCGTTCCTCGAGCTTCGCGACGGGCTTCGCCGGCACGGCTGCCGCTTGCGCGGAAGGAGCCGACGGGATCCCGAGCTCGCTCCAGATCGCGTCGACCCGCGCCTTGACGTCGTCACTCTGCACGCACACCTCCGGCCACTCGCGCGTGTAGCCCTCTTCGCGCCACTTGCGCGTGCCGTCGATCGCCATCTTCCCGCCCCAGAGCGCCTGGCTCGCGGCGTGATCGAGCTGGTCGACGGGACCATCGACCATCGACACGTCGCGCTTCGGGTCCAGGTTGGCGAGGAGCCGCCACGCGACCTCGGCAGTGTTCTGGACGTCGACGTCGTCGTCGACCACGCAGATCACCTTCGAGAAGGACATCTGCCCCGAGCCCCACAGCCCGTGCGCGATGCGCGATGCATGGAACGGGTACTGCTTCTTGATGCTGATGATGACGAGATTGTGGAACGCGCCCTCGACGGGCAGGTTCATGTCGACGACCTCGGGGAACATCATCCGGAGCAGCGGAAGGAAGAGGCGCTCGGTGGCCTTTCCGAGCCACGCGTCTTCCATCGGCGGCGGGCCGACGAGCGTCGACGGGTAGATCGCGTCTTTCCGGTACGTGACCGCCGTGACGTGGAAGCGCGGGAAGCCCTCGACCGGCGTGTAGTAGCCGGTGTGATCGCCGAACGGCCCCTCGTCGAACAGCGGCTCGCTCGGATCGACGTAGCCTTCGAGCACGAAGTCGGCGCACGCCGGGACCTCGAGGTCGACGGTCTTGCAGCGCACGTACTCGACGGGCTTGCCGCGGAGGAAGCCGGCGAACATCCACTCGTCGATGCCGTCCGGCAACGGCGCGGTCGCCGCGTACGTGAGCGCGGGATCACCGCCGAACGCGACGGCGACCTCGAGACGCTTCCCGAGCTCCTTCGCGCGGCGGAAGTGGCGCGCGCCGGTCTTGTGGACCTGCCAGTGCATCGCGGTCGACGTGCGATCGATGCGCTGCATGCGGTACATGCCGATGTTGCGCGCGCCGGTGTCCGGGTCCTTGGTGATGACGTTCGGCAGCGTGAGGAACGGGCCGCCGTCCTTCGGCCACGTCGTCATCACGGGCAGCGCGAGGAGGTCGACCTCGTCGCCGAGCTGCACGACCTCTTGGCACTTCGCGCGCGTCACCTTGCGCGGCACCGTGGCCGCGAGGGCGGGAAGCTTCCCGGCCATGTCGGCGAGCTCACGTGCGCTCTTCGGGGCGCGCGTGTGAACGAGCTCCTGGATCGCGCGGGCGTGCTCCTCGAGATCGCCGACGCCGAGCGCGCGCGACATCCGCTTGCGCGAGCCGTACGCATTGATGAGGAGAGGGAACGCCGAGCCGCGGACGTTCTCGAAGAGGAGCGCGGGCCCTCCGGCCTTCATCGTCCGATCGGCGATTTCCGCGATTTCGAGGTGCGGGTCGACGGCGCGTCCGATCAGCACGACCTCACCCTCGCGCTCGAGCACCTCCACGAACGCGCGCAGGCCGTCGTACGCCATGGCTTCGACCCTCCAAGAAGTTTCAAATGATTTTGAACGGTTTATAGACCGAGGCCTCCGAGGGTCAAGCCCCGGCCGTTTGGCGGTACCGCGGCACGGGCGTGCGGCGCACGAGCGCGGGTCGGTCTCGACAAGCGCGACCGTTATGTCACCGTGGAGCGGGACATGGCGAGAACCCCGCTTTTCTCACGGCTGCAGAAGACGCTCTGGCTGGCCTCCGAGATCGACGAACGCGGCATCGGCGTCGCCGAGGCGCTCGAGCGGCGCGAAGCGTTCCGGCTCTCACGTCGTCGCGCGCTCCAGGCGCTCGGCGTCGCGACGGGCGCTCTCGCGGTCGGCACCACCGGTTGTGCGGCGGAAACGGCCGACGGCGCGGACGCGGAGCCCGCCTCGGGCGTGACGTCGAGCGCGCTGAAGAAGGCGCGCATCGTTATCGTCGGCGCGGGGCTCGCCGGCCTCACGACCGCGTATCGCCTCGCGCAACGCGGCTTCGACCCCCACGTCTACGAGGCGGGCAAGCGGGTCGGCGGTCGCGCCTTCACCCTGCGCCAAGGCGGCTTCCCCACGAAAGTGGAGCTCGGCGGCGAGCTGATCGACACGGGGCACAAGGAGCTCCGCGCCCTCGCGACGGAGCTCGGGCTCACCGTGCTCGACCAAGGCGGCGCGACGGCCGATCTGCAGCTCGAGACGTATTTCTTCGGAACGCGCGAGTACACCGAGGAGCAGGCGCTCGAGGACTTCCTCCCGGTCGCCAAGATCCTCCGCCAGGACTGGAAGGCGCAAGGCGCCGACTACGCGACGTACGACAACACGACGCCCGGCGCGATCGCCGCCGACCGCCTCAGCATCGAAGACTGGCTCGACAAGAACGGCATCCGCGGCCGCATGCGGAAGCTCCTCTCCGTCGCGTACACGAGCGAGTACGGCCGCGAGATCGACGAACAGAGCTTCCTGAACCTGCTCTACCTGATCGGGCGCAAGCCGCCGCCGCTCGAGCTCTTCGGCGAGAGCGACGAGCGCTACACGATCAAGGAAGGCAACGATGCGGTCGCGACGCGCATCGCCGACGCGCTACGTACCGACGTCGCGTTCGAGCACGTGCTCGTGGCGGTGAAGAACAAGGCGGACGGCACCGTCGCCGCCGTCTTCGAGAACCGTGGACGCACCGTCGAGGTGGTCGCCGACAAGCTCGTTCTGGCCCTTCCGTTCACCCAGCTCCGGAAGTGCGATCTGTCGAAGGTCACGCTCTCGCCGGCGAAGAAGCTGTCGATCGAGACCGTGCCCTACGGCACGAACGCCAAGTTGATGATCGCGACGAACAAGCGCCCGTGGCAGGCGCAGGGTGCGAGCGGCACGGCATTCACCGACGCCGTGTTCCAAGAGTGCTGGGACAGCTCGCGCGGGTACCCGACGACGGGCGCGGTCATGACGTCGTTCACCGGCGGCGATCTCGGCCTCGCCGTCGGACGCGGCACCGTCAACGCGCGCGCCGACGATTTCGCCGCGCAGCTCGACAAGATCTTCCCGGGGTCGAAGGCCGCCTTCACCGGAAAGGCGGTGCGCATGCACTGGCCGACGACGCCGTTCTTCGAGGGCAGCTACGCGTGCTACGCGCCCGGCGATTGGACGACGTACGTGGGCTCCGAGCAGGTCGTCGAGGGCAACATCCACTTCTGCGGCGAGCACACGAGCCTCGATTACCAGGGCTTCCTGAACGGGGCGGTCGAGTCGGGCGAGCGCGTCGCGAAGGAGATCCGCCGGGCGCTCCGCGACGCCGCCGCAGCGTGACGGCCCGACCTCCCCTGACCTCCGGGCGCGGGCGGTGCTAGGAGCGAGGGCTCCTTGCGCCCGCCCGCGATTGCCTCTCTGCTCGTCGCGCCGCGCCGAGCCTTTGCGCGCGCGGCTGCCCGGTCGTCCAATACGGAGATCGCTGCGGCCTACGCGATCCCCGTCACGCTCATCGGGGCCGCGTTCGCGCTCGTCTACGCGGGCGCGCTGCTCGTCGAGCACTTCGTCGCCAACGCGCTCTGGATTGCGGCATCGATCGCCGTCCAGACAGGCAGCGCCGTGCTCGCCGCGCGGCTCGTCTACCGCGCTCCCGTTCGGCGCGCGCTCGCCTCCTTCGCGCCGGTGCTCGCGCCGCAGGAGCTCTTCTTCGTGCTCGCCATGCCGCCGGCCGTTCTGGTTCCCGGCTTCGGCGGGACCGCAGTCGGTGTCGTGGTCCTCGTCTTCTTCGCGGCGACGCTCGCGTGGACGTTCGCGCTCAAGTGGACGTTCTTCCGCGCGCTCGATCCGTCGGCCGGAAAGCGCCGCGCCGCGGCGGCCATCGCGACCTCCTACGCCTTCGTTGCGGCCTTCGTCGCCGGCTACGCCCGCGCGCTCGACCTCTTCCCCTACCCGCCCGGCCGGCCGTGAAGCGCTTCGCGTTGCCGCTCGTCGTCTCGGCGCTCGCGTGCATCACGCGCGTCGTCCACCGCGACGTGCCGTGGACGCCGACGCGCATCGGAGACGAGCTCGTCCTCGAAGGCGACGTGCACGTGCACACGTCGATCGCGGGTGCGCTCGCGACGCCCATCGACGTCCCGGGCCTCGCCGCGCGTCACGAGCTCGATTTCATCGCTGTGACCGAGCACAACTCCTGGCTCGGAGGAGCGGTCGCGCGCGCCGCGGGCCGGGTGCTCGCCCCGAACGTGATCGTGCTGCCTTCCGAGGAGATCACGAACCGCGAGTATCACCTCCTCGCGATTGGTCTCTCGTCGCGGATCGATCCGAACCTGCCGCTCGCGCGCATCGGGACCGACGTGCACGCGCAGGGCGGCGTCCTCGTCGCGGCGCATCCCACGCGCGAGACGTGGCCGCTGCTCCTCGGCCTCGCACAGGGCGGGGCTCTCGACGGCACGGAGATCTTCCACCCGAGCGCGCTGGGGACGTCCGAGCGCAGCGTGGCGACGCTACGCGAGTACGAAGCGTTCGCGGCGGAGGCAGGTCGCCTGCGTGGCGCGCCGATCGCGGTGGCCGGGAGCTCCGATTACCACGGCGGCGGCCGCCTAGGCGCCGGCCGCACGCTCGTGTTCGCGCAGAACCGAAGCGCGACGGCGATCCTCGACGCGTTCCGCGCGGGTCGCACCGTCGCGGCCGCGAGCGACGGCCGCCTCGTCGGACCTCCGGACCTCGTCGCCGCGCTGCGCGCGAGCGGCCACCGCATCCGCGCGCACGAAGCGCCGCGCACCTCGGGTCTCGAGCGCGTCCTCGCTTGGCTGACCGCGCTCGTCCTCGTGCTCGGCGTCCTCCGTGCCGCGCCGCGCGAGTGACGAAAGCGTCGACACGCCGCAGCTCTCCGCGCGGAGGTCCGCCGAGGCGCCGCGCGCGCTATGGTCTCCGCCATGAAGCCCGGTGATCATCCCGAATTCTTCCGCTTCCCCGCGCCGGAAGGTCGTTCGCGCGAGAGCACCATCCGACTCGACGGCGAGGGACGCTTCTTCCACGACACCGCGCCGGTCGAGCACGCGAAGCTCGCGGAAGCCCTCCACACCTGGATTGCGCGCCACCCCGACGACGGCCGCTACATCCTGACGAACGGCTACGACTGGACGTACTTCACGGTGGAAGACGTCCCGTACTTCGTGAGGAGCATTCGCGAAGCCGACGGAGACATCGTCCTCGTCCTGTCCGACGGGTCGGAAGAGCCCCTCGACCCGGCGACCGTGCGCGCGAACGACCGCGGCGAGCTCTATCTCTCGGTGAAGGCGGGCGCGAAGGGCGGCCCGTTCGACGCCAAGATGACGCGGTTCGCGCAGACGCAGCTCGCCCCGTTCCTCGAAGATGCCGGCGAGGGCGCAGTCGCTCTCGTCACGAAGCGCGGGCGCGTGCGCGTGGCCGGCTGACCGCGCGCGAAAACCCGCGAGTCTCGGGCCATTGCCCTACAAGTTCTTCCGGTTTCGGCTAGGATGCGCGCCGCCATGCGTCTCCTCATTGCCGACAAGCTCCACCCCCGTGCGGTCGAAGAGCTCCGTACGCTTCCCGTCGACGTCCTCTACGAGCCGGAGCTCACGAAGGAGACGCTCGAGACCAAGCTCGGAGGCGTAGGCATTCTCGTCGTCCGCTCGAAAGAGGTGACGCGGAAGGCGCTCGAGAACGCGCGTCAGCTGAACCTCATCGTGCGCGCCGGCGCCGAGACGAGCACCATCGACGTGAAGGCGGCGAGCGAGCGCGGCGTGTACGTCGCGAACTGCCCGGGCAAGAACTCGTCGGCCGTGGCCGAGCTCGTGTACGGCCTGCTCGTCTCCATCGACCGCCGCATCCCCGACGCCGTCGCGTCGCTGCGCGCCGGCCGCTGGGAGCGCACCGAGTACGCGAAGTCCGAGGGCCTCATCGGCAAGACGATCGGCATCGCCGGCCTCGGCGCGATCGGCCGCGACGTCGCGCAGCGCGCAAAGACGTTCGGTCTGCACCCGATCGGCTGGAGCCGCGGCTTCAGCCCGTCGCGCGCGGCCGAGATGGGGATCGGTCACGCGGCCACGCTCGAGGAGCTCGCGTCGAAGTCCGACATCCTCACCGTGCACCTCGCGCTGAACGACCGCACCCGCGGCATCATCAGCCGCCGCGTGTTCGACGTCATGCCGAAGCGCGGCATCTTCATCAACTGCGCGCGTCCCGACCTCGTCGACTACGAGGCGATGCGAGACGCGATCATGCAGCGCGGCCTCCGCGTCGGCATCGACGTGATCCCGAACGAGCCGCGCGGCAAGAAGGAGGTCTCGCCGGACCTCTTCAATCTCGCTCCCGCGAGCGCGACGGGCGGCTTCCTCTACGCGACGCCGCACATCGCCGCGTCGACCGATCAGGCGCAGCTGTCGATCGCGACCGAGACCGTCCGCGTCATCCGCTCCTTCCTCCTCGAAGGGACCGTGCCGAACGTGGTCAACGTGATGAACCTCACGACCGCGCGGCACCAGATGGTCATCCGCATGCTCGACAAGGTCGGCACGTTCGCGAACGTGCTCGCGGTCATCAAGCGGCACGGCATCAACGTCGAAGAAGTGACGAACACCGTCTTCGAGGGCGGCGGCGCTTCGTGCGCGAAGCTCCGCGTCGTCTCGCGTCCGAGCGAGGCGTGCATGCACGAGATCCGCGCGTTCGAAGAAGTCCTGCACGTCGACATCGTCACGCTGCCGAACCTCGCCTGATCGGCCGCACATGCCGGGGTGGGGTGTACGGCGGGCGTCACGCGCCGTCGCGGCGGCCGCTGCGCTCGCATGCGCGGCGGCGCTGAGCGGCGGCGTCGGCGCGTGCACCGACCGCTCCTCCTCTGCCGCGGCGGCCGACGCGGGCGCAGACGCTCACGCGAAGGATGCGGGCAGCGACAGCGGCGACGCCGGCATCGACGACGCGGAGATGCCGCGCACGAGCCCGGAGGAGCTCGCTGCGCGCATGCGTCACCTCCTCGAGGCGATGGCGCAGGACAATCCGGACCTCGCCTCCGACGTGCTCTTTCCTCGTGAAGGCTACGTCGCCACGAAGGACGTCGCCGACCCGCAGAAGGCGTGGGAGAAGAAGGTGCAGCAGGGCTTCCGACGCTCGATCGAGCGGCTGCACAAGCGAACGAAGGGCGTGGAGAACGCCAAGTTCGTGAGCTTCGAGCTCGGACACGCGATCACGCAGGTCACGCCGAAGAAGAAGGACTTCAAAAAGCCGCTCTGGCGGGTGAAGCACTCGAAGCTGACGTTCACCGTCGACGGCAAGCAGCGTCACCTCGACGTCGCCGAGATGATCGCGTGGCGCGGCAACTGGTACGTGACGCGAATCCGCTGAGCGCGGCGCGCGGCGCGACTAGGCCGCGCGGAGGACGAAGCGCTGCACGAGCTCGCGGAGCGCCGCCGTGCCTTCGGAGACCTCGCTCGACCCCGCGGCCAGCTTCTGGGACGTGGCGACGGTCTCGCTCGTCACCCGGCTCGTCTCGCCGACCGACGCATCGACATCGTGGACGTCGTTGGCCTGCTCGCCGGTCGCGACGACGATGCACGTCGCCGCCTCGCTCGCGCCGGCGACGGCCCGCGCGATCGTCGCGAGCGCGTCGCTCGCGTGCTGCGTGACGCCTTCGGCGCGGTCCGCCTCGGCGATGACCGTCGCGACGAGCGCCTCCGTCTTCTGGGCGGCGTCCCTCGAGCGCAGCGCGAGGTTCCTGACCTCCTCGGCGACCACGCTGAATCCCCTCCCCGCCTCGCCCGCGCGCGCGGCCTCGACCGCGGCGTTCAGCGCGAGGAGATTCGTCTGGAACGCGATGTCCTGGATGTCGCGCAGGATGGTCGCCGTGTCGCGTGCTGCCGTGCGCGTCGACGTCATCGCGTCGCGCACCTCGTTCATCGCGCGATTGCCTTCCGACGCTGCAGCGCGCGACTCGGCCACGAGAGCGTCGACGCGGCGCGCGTCCGTCGCTGCACGTGCCACGCTCGTGGACACGCGCATGAGGGCGGCGTTCGCACGCTGCACGGCCGCAGACTGAAGGCGCGTTCCCTCCGCCACGGCGTCGATCGAGCGCGTGCTCGACTGCACGGAGGCGGCGAGCTGGCCCGCCTGGTCGGCGACGAGGACGAGACCCTCGTGCAGCATCTCGACCGCCGTATTCAGCGAGGTCTGGATTGCGGCGTACTCGGGCGCGACTCGCCCCTCGACGCGCGCGGTGAGATCTCCCGCGGCGACGCGCGCGAGCACGTCACCCGCCTTCGCGAGGAACGCCGCTGCTTCGTCACGTTGGTGCTCGGCTGCCGCGCGCTCCGCGGCGAGAGCAGCCTGGTTCGCCGCCATCCCCGCGCTCGAGGCGGCGGCTCTCGCGGCAGAGTCTTCCGCCTCACGGTACGCGCGCGCGGCACGATGCATCTGCGCGACGTTCTGCACGACGACGACGACGAGCACCGCGACCTCGAAGACGACCCAGGCGGCGTGCTCGAGGACGCGCCAGATGCTCGCCGTCTCCTCGCCGAAGATCGACAGCGGCATCGTCATGCCGCGGAGCAGGTGCTCGCCCGCAACGACCACCGTCGCGGTGAGGAGGACGCGGACGTCGCGGAACATCGAGACGAACGCGAGTGACGCGAACACGTGGAAGTGCGTCTCGATGCGCCCACCGGTGACGTGAACGAGCAGCGCCGAGAAGAGCATCTGGCTCGCCACCATGACGTGCTTCGTCATCGGTGCAGACGGCTCGGCGCGGGCGAGGAGGACGGGAGCGACGGAGAGGAGCCCGCCGACGACGATCGCGCCGAGGAGATGCGGATGCGCCGAGCTGGATGCGCCAGACCAGCTGCGCGGCGTGACGGCCATCGCGAGAAGTACCGAGAGCGCCCACTCGGCGAGCAAGAGTCCCGAGAAGATGCGGACCGAACGCGCCGTGAGCTCGCGCATCTCCCCATCGAGTAACTCTCGTTCGCGCGATGTCAGTTCCATCCCCAGATCCCTCCGCCGCCCGCGGTCCGATCTCGGAGCGAGCATCCGAAAACCCTCGCCTCGACGACTCCTCCGCCGCCGTGGCGCTCCGCCCCCGCGAGACGCACGATCGCGTCGCCGCCGGCGCTGTCGCCCTCGTGACCACGGCCCGGCGTGATGCCGCCGCGGAAGAGCAGCTCGCCGCGGGCGGAGTAGAGGAGCGCGGTGCCCGAGGTCAACGCATCGAAGCGGCGCGCCTCCGTGCCCGCGACGTCGTCGATCAACGCGACGTCGCGCAGCGAACGGGCGACGTCGAGGACACGCCCCTCGGCCCAATCCGACGACGACGATGCCGGCCGGTAAGCGGCGACGCGCACGTCGACACGCCCGTCGAGGCGCGGTGCGAGACGTGCGAGCTCGGTCATCGTCGCGCGCGTGCACGGGCACCGCGGGTGGACGAACACGAGGAGCACCGGTCGTTCGAGGGGAGCGGCCAAGCTCGTGTCGGACGGCCACGCACGTGGCGCGGCGCCGAGCTCGCCGGGCGCTGCGTCGTGCACCGCGGCGTAGGCGGTTCCGCCGACCGCAGCGCCGAGCGCAAACGCGGCGAGGACCGCACGTACGCGTGATTGACGCCGCTTCCCCACGCGGAGAGTTACGGCCGCGCGCGGCGGGCCATTAAGGCGACAGGAGGTTCACCGCGGGCGCGCAGCGGGCCGCGGTACCCGGGGGTCCGGGGGGTCGGACCCGAGTGGCCTTTGCCGATGAGTGCCGATGAGTGCCGATTGTCTGCCGCGGCGCGCGGCAGCCGGGGCGAAGGCCGTCACGAACGGGAGCGTTCGCGGTGCGAACGGTGACCGTGCGGCGCCTGACGGGGCGCGTGCGCGAGAACGCGTCGCGCGCGAGGAAACGCGCGGGTTTCTCGGGTCGCGCTCGGGTGGCACCGGCGTTGCTGCACAGTGTCGTCATGTCTCGACGCGCATCGCTCCCTGCTTTGCTGGTCCTCGCTTCGAGTGCCGTTGCATGCGGAGGCGCGGCGGACGTGGATCGAACGCCCGTGCCTCCGCCCCCGTCGACCTCGACACCGCCTGAACCGGCACCCTCCGAGCCGGGCTCGTCGCTGCCCGAAGGCGTGTCGGTCCTCGAGCACGTCGACCCGAACGACGATCGCTCGGACCTCGCCGCCTTCGACCGGGTCGTGGGAACGACGCAGCTCGTCGGCCTCGGCGAGACCGTACACACGTCCGGCGGCTATCACCGCGTCCGTTCGCGGCTCGTGCGCCACATGGTGGAGAAGCTCGGGTTTCGCGCCGTCGCCCTGGAGACTCCGTGGCGAACGGCGGAAGTGGCCACCCGATACGTCGAGTCGTGCACGGGCACGCCGCGCGAGGCCGCGCGCAGCATCTTCGGCGTGTTCGCCTCCGTGCAGATGGCGAGCGACTTCGAGTGGCTGTGTCAGTGGAACCGCGAGCACCCGACGGACAAGGTCGCGTTCTGGGGCTACGACGAGCAAGAGCCGTGGGCCCACGGCGCGCTGCTGCGCGAGCTCGTCGCCGGCTCCGCCCCCGAGGCGACGTTCGCGAAGGACCTCGAGGCGTGCTTCGGCGTGAAGTTCTCGAGCCTCGAGGAGGCCTATGGCGACCCAGACGCACGGACCGTGCTCGACGGCAAAAGGAGGCTCACGGACGAGGAGCTCGCCGCGTGCAAGTCGGCGGTCGCGGGCGCACGATCCTGGTTCGCGACCAACGAGGCAACCGTCGCCTCGAAGGCGAGCGCTGCGTACGTGCGGTTCGCGAAGCTCGCGCTCGAAGGCATCAATGCGGACGAGGACCAGACCTACTGGTTCCCGCGCGACGTGAAGCGCGGATTCGAAGCGCGCGACGTCTACATGGCGAAGGCGCTCCTCGAGATCCGGGAGCTCCGGAGCGCCGGCAAGCGCGTGGCCGTCATCGCCCACAACACGCACCTCGCGCACGCGCAATCGAAGGTGGATGGCGTCTACGCCGGCGTGCGGGTTATGGGGCAGTTCCTGAAGGAGGAGCACCGCGCGGACTACGAGGCCATCGGGCTCTTCGCGCGCACCGTGAAGATCAACTGGGGTAAATTCGAGGATCCGCCGGTCGCAACGGGGCCCGGCACGGCGGAAGACGTGCTGCACGCGCTCGGGCGTCCCGCCCTGTTCGTCGATCTCGCGCGGACGAGCGTGTTCGAGCCCGGCAACTCGTACTCGGTCGCGGAGGAGACCTACGTGCCGCGCGAGCAGTTCCGCGCGTTCGTGTATCTCCGCGAGAGTGAAGCGATGAAGTACGCCCGCTGACCGCGGCGCGCACGGCTCACGGCGCGCTCTTCTGGTCCTTCTTCACTTCTTCGAGGAGCTCGTCGATCCGGTCGCGCGCTTCCTGGCCGGCGTCGTACTGGAAGCGGAGCTCCGGCGCGAACCGGAGGCCGAGATGCGCCGTGGCCGCGCGCTTGAGACGACCCGATGCGCGCTCGAGCGCGATCTGCGCGTCCTTGCGGCGCGCTTCGAGATCGGGTCCGGCGAGCGCGGCGAGCCGCCAGAACACCTTCGCGAGCCGCAGATCTCCCGTCATCGTCACGTTCGCGACGATGAGCCCCTCGAGCCGCGGGTCGCCGAGATCACGCGCGATGAGGCGCGCGAGCTCCTGGCGGAGCTGAGCGCCGATGCGGGCGGGGCGGGTTTTGGCTTCGGAGGGCATGGCGAGAAGAACAGGGGGCAGGAGGCAGGTGACAGGGAACAGGTCACGGGGATTGCGCGAGAGCGAGGCCTGCCGCCCAGCGGAGGGGGCGTCAGGCGCGCCGCGGCGGGACGGTCTGACGTGCCGCTCGCCGAAGGCGATGCGCGCCGGGCGAGCAGCACTTCGGGGGGAAGCTCATCGCCACGTCTTCGTGGCGATGAGCGGGCGCGAGCGCCACTTGGCGCTCGCGAGCCCCACCTGTCAGAGCTTCTGCTTGACCTCTTCGATGTCGTACGACTCGATGATGTCGAGCTCCTTGAGCTCGCTGAAGCCGTCGAGCGAGATACCGCACTCGAAGCCCTCGGCGACCTCCTTCACGTCGTCCTTGAAGCGCTTCAGCGCCGCGAGCTTGCCGTCCCAGACGACGCTGCCGCCGCGAAGGAGACGGGCGAAGCCGCCGCGGTTGACCTTGCCCTGGACGACGTAGCAGCCCGCGACGATGACGCCGCGGATCTTGAAGATCGCGCGGACCTCGGCGCGGCCGTTGCTCTTCTCCACCTTCGTCGTCGGGAGGAGGCCTTCCATGGCGCTCTTCACGTCGTCGACGGCGTCGTAGATGATCGAGTAGGTCCGGATTTCGACCTTGTTCTCTTCCGCGAGCGACGCAGCCTTGCCGGCCGGGCGCACGTTGAAGCCGATGAGGATCGCCTTCGACGCGATGGCGAGGTTCACGTCGCCTTCGGTGATGGCGCCGACGCCCGCGTGGATGATCGAGAGCTTCACCCGGTCGGTCGTGAGCTTCGTGAAGGCGCTGCCGATCGCTTCGACCGAGCCCTGCACGTCGCCCTTGATGATGACGCGGAGCTCCTGCTGGTCGGCGGTCTGCATCCGCTCGACGAGGCCCTGGAGCGAGATGCGTGCGTCGTCGCTGATGAGCGACTTGTCGCGCTTCACCTTGCGGCTCTCGGCGATCTCCTGCGCCTTCTTCGGATCCTTGACGGCGTGGAGCGGGTCGCCCGCGCCGGGGACGTCGGACAGGCCGAGGATCTCGACCGGCGTCGACGGACCGGCCTCGTGGACCTGCTTGCCGTGCTCGTTCGTCATCGCGCGGACCTTGCCGAAGCCGGCGCCCGCGAGAACGAAGTCGCCGACCTTGAGCGTGCCTTCCTGGACGAGGACACGCGCGACCGGACCGCGGCCGCGGTCGAGGAGAGCCTCGAGCACGACGCCGCTTGCCGGCTTCTTCGGGTTCGCCTTGAGGTCGAGCACTTCGGCCTGGAGGCCGATCATCTCGAGCAGCTGCGGGATGCCTTCGCCCGTGAGCGCGGAGACGTTCGCGAAGATCGTGTCGCCGCCCCACTCTTCGGGCTGGAGGCCCTGATCGACGAGCTCGCGCTTCACGCGGTCGGGCTCGGCGCCCGCCTTGTCGATCTTGTTCACCGCGACGATGATCGGAACCTTCGCCGCCTTGGCGTGCGCGATGGCTTCCTTCGTCTGGGGCATGACGCCGTCGTCCGCCGCAACGACGAGGACGACGATGTCCGTCGCGCCCGCGCCGCGCGCACGCATGGCCGTAAAGGCCTCGTGGCCCGGCGTGTCGAGGAAGACGATGACGCCGAGGTCGGTCTTCACCTTGTACGCGCCGATGTGCTGGGTGATGCCGCCGGCCTCACCCTGCGCGACGTTCGCCTTGCGGATCTTGTCGAGGAGGCTCGTCTTGCCGTGGTCGACGTGACCCATGACGGTGACGACCGGGGGACGGAGCTCGAGGCCCTCCTCGAGCGGCTTGGTCGTCTCCTCACCGCGGGCTGCCGCGATGATCTCGTCTTCGCTCTGCGCGACGTCCTCGACCTCCCAGCCGAACTCGCCGGCGAGGATCTTGGCGGTGTCCGCGTCGAGCGTCGTGTTGATGTGCACGCCGGTCATGCCCATGCCGAGGAGGCGCATGAGGAGCTCGGTGGCCTTGAGGCTCATCTTCGCGGCCATCGCGGAGAGCGTGATGTTCTCCTCGATGCGGATGACCTTCTTGTGCTCGCTCATCTCCTTCGTGGAGACGTTGACCGGTCCGCGACGAATCGGCGGACCGCCCGGACGGCGACCCATCATGCCGCCGCGGCCCATCATGCCGCCGGGGCCGCGCTGCTGACCCGGACGCATGCCCGGACGCTGCTGGCCTGCACCGGCGCGCGGATCGTACTGGACACGACGCGCCATCGCGCCCGCTGCACCGCCACCGATGCCGGTGCGAGGCGCGTTCACGGGCGTGGGCATCGGGACGCCCGGGCGACCCGCCCAGTACTCGACACCGGTCTTCGGCGCAGCGGTCGGCCGCGGGGGAGGAGGAGCAGGAGCCTCGACCTGCACCGGGCGCGCGGGCTCCGGCGGAGGCGGAGGCGGCGCTGCGGCGACGGGCGGAGCCGAAGGCGCAGCCGCGGCGGCGGGAGCCTCCGCGACCGGCGCTGCAGCGGCGGCGACGGCGGGCGCCGAGGCGGGAGCGGCCGGCGCGGGCGCCGACGGCGGAGCGACGGGCACCGCGGCGGAGCCCGGCGCGGGCGCAGACGGCGGAGCTGCTTCGACGGCAGGTGCCGCCGTGCCGTTCGCGCCATCGGCCGCCGCGGCGACCTCACGACGCGATGCGGGAGCGGCGGGGGCCGCGGCGATCTTCTCGGAAGGCGGCGCCGGCGGAACCGCGGCCGCGGCGATCTTCTCCGAAGGCGGCGCCGGCGGCGCGACCTCGCGGGTGCTCGGCTCGGGCGCGGGGATGCGACGGGCGCTGCCGCGGTCGGCCGGAGCCTTCGCGGCCGGCGTGCCGAGATCGTTCGCACGCGAACGATCTTCCTCCAGCGTGCGACGCGGCGCCTGCGCTTCCTTCTGTGCGAGCAGGCGGGCGCTCTCGCGGTCGGCGAGCACGTCCGTCTGCGCGGCAGGTGCCGATTCCGGCGCGAGCTGCGAGACGTCGCGACGCGAAGCGACGTCGTCGAGCGACGTCGACGACGGCGCAGGCGACGACACGGCCGCAACCGAGCTCGGCGACGATTCGCCACCGGGCTTCGCCACCGCGCGACGCTTGAGGACCGTGCCCGCGCCGCGGCGGATGCGCTCCTCGACGACGTCGTGCGTCTTCTGCTTTTCCAAGTTCTTCTTCAGACGCTCGACCGCATCCGGATCGACGGAGCTCATATGGTTCCGCACGTCCGTCACACCGATCGACTGAAACAGCCCGACGACCGCCTTTGGATCGAGGTTCAGCTGCTTAGCGACTTCGTAGACACGAACCTTGCTCATCGAACCTCCGACGCCGACCATGCCTCACCCTTCGATCCTGCAAACGGCAGCGCCATTGCGCGCGCGCTCCCGATTGCACTTGCCACGCCTTCGTGAAGCACGGCACACACTGCTGTCTCGTCGCGTCCGAAGATCGCGCCGAGTCGCTGCTTGTCACCCCACGCGATCGCCTTACCGCAGGCGACCGCTTCCTGAATCTCCGGCAACTTCGCGGCCGCCGCGGCATCGGCCGCGACAATCACGAGCGCCGCTCGGTCTTCGCGCAACGCCTCGGAGACGAGGTCGCCTCCGGCGATGACGAGCTTGCCGCGCCTCGCGCCGGCGAGCAGGCCCTCGATGCGCCGGTCGGCGGCTGCCGCGATCTGCGCGCCGATGGCCTCGGCGTTCGCCTCGACCTTCGTCTTGAAGGACTTCGCGAAGCCGCCACGGACCGCCTTCTGGAGGCACTCGGTCGACGCGTGCACGTGCGCTCCGCGACCGAAGCGGCCGTCGGCGAGGTCGACCGCGATCTCGCCTTCGAGACCGAGCACGACGCGCACGAGGTTCTCCGACAGGTCGCGTTTCGCGCAGCCCGCGCAGAGACGCCGCGGCGGGGCCTTGCCCACCGCGTCGCGCTCGTTCGTTCTCGATCCTGCTGCCATCATCACTCTGTTCGGCTCTCCTTGCGCGCGCGGCCTCAGGCCGTCGGCGACTCGGCCTTCTGCGCCGCCGCTGCACTCTTACGCGCAGCGTCGATTTGCTTCCACTCGCTTCCGAGGAAGTACTCCGCGCCCTTCTTCAGGTCGCGCGCCTTCTTGATGCCGAGCCCGGTCTTGATCGCGAGCTTGTCCTCGTCTTCGCGGAGGATGTCCTCGACGCTGCGGTAGCCCGCGTCCTCGAGGAGCTGGACGGTGCGCTCGCCGACGCCGCGGACGAAGAGAAGCTTCTCCTTGTCCGTGAGCGCCTCGGTCTTCGACGAGGCGAGCTGGATGCGCTCCTGGCGGAGCTTCTCCATCGTCTGCTCCGCCGCTTCGCGGATCTTGCCGGCGTTCTCGACGCCGAGGCCCTGGATGCCGCCGAGCTCCTCGGTGGAAGCCTCGGCGACCTCCTCGAGGGCGCGGAAGCCCATGCGGTACATGTTGCGCGCGACCTGCTCGCTCACGCCGTCGATGCGGGCGAGCTGGCTGATCGCTTCCTCTTCCATCTGCTTGAACTTCGACTCGCTGATGATGTCGAGCTTCCAGCCGGTGAGGTGCCAGGCGAGGCGCACGTTCTGGCCCTTGCGGCCGATGGCGAGAGAGAGCTTCTCGTCCGGGACGACGAGCTCCATGCGCCCGTCCGCCTCGTTGACGATGACCTTGTTGACCTCGGCGGGCTGGATCGCGGCGCAGACGAAGCGTGCCGGATCGCGGTCCCACGGGACGATGTCGATCTTCTCGCCGCGGAGCTCCTGCACGACCGCCTGGACGCGCGAGCCCTTCATGCCGACGCAGGCGCCGACCGGGTCGACGTCCGCGTCGCGGCTCATGACGGCGATCTTCGAGCGGGCGCCCGACTCGCGCGCGCACGCCACGATCTTCACGATGCCTTCGTAGATCTCGGGGACCTCGCTCTCGAACAGCTTCTCGACGAGCTTGCCGTCGGCGCGCGAGAGGATGATCTGCGGGCCACGGGCCTCGCGATCGATGTCCTTGAGGAGGGCGACGATGCGATCACCAGGGCGGTACGTCTCGCGCGGGGTCTGCTCGCGAAACGGAAGGATGCCCTCGGCGCGACCGAGGTCGACGATGAGGTTGTTGCCCTTCTCGAACCGACGGACGACGCCCTTGATGAGCTCGCCCTTCTTGTCCTTGAACTCGTTGAAGATGAGATCGCGCTCTTCGTCGCGGACGCGCTGGATGAGCACCTGCTTCGCCGTCTGCGCCGCGATGCGGCCGAACTGCGAACGCGCCTGCTTCACCATGAGAAGGTCGCCGAACTCCTTGTCCTGCTCGGCCGCCTTCTTCGCGTCGTTCGGGTGCCAGAAGATCTGGAACCCCAGCTCTTCGCCGAGCTCCGCCTCGAGACCCGCCTTCTGCGCGTCTTCGATCGCGATCTCGCGCTCGTCGTCGGAGACGTCGTCCACGACGGTCATGAACTGGAACAGGTCGACCTGACCGGTCTCTTCGTTGAAGGTCGCCTGGAGCTCGCGATTCGCGCCGAACACGCTCTGCGCCGCCTTGAGGATGGCTTCCTCGACGGTCTTCACGAGACGCGCCCTGTCGATGCCCTTCTCCTTCGCGACCATATCGATCGCTTGGAGGAGGCTTCCCTCGCTGACGGGTGCTTGCTGCTGAGTGGCCATGGCTTTCCTCTTCGAAACCGCGTTCGACTGCTCGACGGAACTCACGACTTCCTCTTCTTCTTTTTCCCGCCACCGGCGCCGGGTGCATGACGCGGCTTCGGGGCAGGCCCGAACTCGAAGACGAGCCGGGCAGCGACGACGTCGTCGAGCGGGACTGCGTACGTCTTCGCCCCGTCTTCGACCGCAACGGCGCCGCCCTGGACCGCGCCGAGCTTGCCGACGATCACCTTCTGACCGCCGACACCCGAGCGGAGCTTCAGCTTCGCCTTCTCGCCCGCGAACCGGACGAAGTCCGCTTCGCACTTGAGCGGTCGCTCGACACCGGGCGACCCGACTTCGAGGTGATAGCGCCCCGGAATCGGATCGGCGACGTCGAGCGCCGGAGAGAGGTCACGCGCGATGTGCGTGCAGAGGTCGAGGTCGATCGCCGCGTCTTTCGTGCTGAGCTTCTTCTCCGCCGCGCCGAGCTTCTCGACGTAGATGCGGAGCACCCAGCCGTTCTCGTTCTTCAGCTCGAAGTCGCAGAGCTCGGCGCCGTGGGCGCGCACGACCGGCTCGATCACGGCCTTCAGCCGATCACGATCGAAACCCGGCGTACGGGACGGAGGAGGAGTTGCGACGTCGTTCACGAGATGCGCGTTTTTCGGGGACTCTGGCTCGATCTCAGGACAAAAAAAGGGCGAACCGCAGAATTGGGGTTCGCCTTGCAGCGCCGACCAATTTGGGGGCGCGAACATAGCCTTAGACGATGCGACGATCAACCCCGTGAGGTCCGATCTCCGTCAGACATCGGCAAACGTCGGGATATGTCGCAGGAAGTCGGACGCGCCGCGCCCACGCCGACGCGCTCCGGCGAGGTGCCCGAGCACGTCGCCGGCGACGCCGCTTACTTCTTGGGCCGAACCTTCGGGGCCGGCTTCTCGGGCTCGGCCGCGGGGTCCTGGTCGGAGATGATGAACTGGACGCGGCGGTTCTTCGCCCGGTTGCCCGCGGTGACGTTCGGCACAAGCGGCTTGCTCTGGCCGTAGCCCTTGGCGACGAGCCGGTCGGCCGACACGCCGTGCGAGGTCAGCCAGGCGACGACGGCGTTCGCGCGGTCGTCACTGAGCTGCTTGTTGTGATCCGGGGTTCCGCTGTTGTCGGTGTGCCCCTGGACCTCGACCCGCTTGATGCGCGGGTTCTTGACGAGCACGTCCGCGATCTCCGAGAGGAGGCCGTTCGACTCGGGGAGGATGGTGGCCGAGTCGAGCGCGAACTGGATCTGCTGCTTGATGACGATCTCGGTCTTGCCGACCGTGACGTTCGCCGTCTTCGGCCGCTTCTTCAGCAGGATGTCCGCGTTGTTCTCCTGCCGCGGCTTCACGTCGAGCCGGTCGGAGTACGCGAGATACCCGTCGGCATCGACCGTGACATCGGCCGTGCCGGGCGCGACGTCGGTGACGCGGAACGCGCCGGTGACGCCGTCGACGGCCGCCGAAGATTCCTTCTTCTGCGCGTCGACGATGCGGACCGTCGCGCTGACGACGCTCTGCGTGTCGGCGTCACGCACGCGGCCGACGACGGTGCCGAGGCGCGGGAGCGCGACGACCGCGCAATCGAGCTGCACGTCGCCGCCCGGGACCGGCGCAGGAGCAGGAGCGCCCGGCCTGCCGGTGACGACCGGCGGCGGGCCGGTGCGCGCGGGCCGCACGATGCTGGTCGTGCACTGGCCAGGCTTGTAGCCCTCGGCCTTCACGCCGAAGACGTACGGTCCTTCGTCGAGCTCGTGGGTCGTGAACCGGCCGTCGGCGCCAGTAACGAGCGACGTGAGCTCGCTGTGGTTGTCCCACGAGATGATCGCGCCGGGGATGCCGTCGGCCTTGCCCTCTTCGTGCACGAAGCCGCGGATGCGACGGCCCGGCGCCTTCGTGGCGACCGGCTTCTCGACCACGACTTCTTTGGTGACCGGCGGGCGGTCCCACGTGTCGAACGCCCAGCCCGCGCCGAGGTACAGCATCCACGGCGGCGTGGGCGCGACTTCTTCGATGAACGTGCCGGTGCCGGTGACGCCGATGTCGAGCGCGGCGACGACGTTGAATCCGCGCTTCCACGGGAAGAACCGGCCGCCGAGCGTGAGGCTGCTCGGACCGAGCGCTTCGTTCGCGAGGCACTTGTCGCTGCTCGGGTTGTTCGGGCGGCAGCGGTAGTCCTGGCGATTCACCGGGATCGCAACGCGGTACTCGAGGAACGGCCGCACGCGCTCTTGCGCGGCGAAGAGCTCGCCGCCGAGGTGGATGTCGAAGTGGTCGACGCGGTTGATGTTGAGCCCGAAACGCTCGATGCGCGTGATCGGCGCGCCGCGGTCGGCTTCGACGTCCTCGACGACCGCGCCGCTGTTGTCGAGCACGTACGTCGTGTTGATGCTGAAGCGGAGCGGCAGCGGCTTCTTCATGCCGCGGAGGTCGGCCGTCGCGAGCGCGCGGAAGCGGGCGCTCGTGCCGCCGCCGTCGAGACCGACCGCGCCGGTGCCGTTCACGAGCCACAGCTCGAACGCGCCGCCGAGGTGGAAGACGTCGCTCAGTTTGCCGTAGGCCTTCACGCCGAGCGTGCTGTCACCGAGCACCTGCAGCAGCGCCGGGCGGTTCGCCGCGTTCGAGTTCGCGAAGGCGCTCGTCGAGAGATACGGCTCGAGCCACTTCAATACCTGCATCGATAGCGTGAGCCGCCCGCCGATGTGGTCCGTCGTGTCTTGCGTGAAGCGCCGGCCGTCGCTGCGGAGGCACGGATATTCCGGCGAGCAGAGGAACCCCGCCGAGAAGAACTCGGTCGTGAACCCGACGCGGAACTGTCCGGGCGCGCCGCCCTGCGCGTGCTGCGTGTGGAGGAGACCGACGCCGCCCGTGAGCGTCGCCGCTTCGTTCAGGCGGCGGTCCCGATCCGCCCACTCTTTCTCGGAGTCGTCCGGCACGTTCGCCGCGGCGGCGCCCGCCAGGAGATCGCGCTCCGGCGTGGACGCTGCGCCCGACGTGCTCGACGCGCCCGCGCCGCGTGCGGTCGCCGTCGGTGGCGCCGCGGTGCCGCCCCGCGTCTGCGCCGAAGCGCCTCCGCCGAACGTCACGTTTCCCTGCGCGTCGGCGTTCGACGCGGTCAGGGCGGAGAGAAGCAAAGCAGGAAGAAGGAAGGCGGCTCTCTTCATCGGATGGCCGCCGTCGGTTGTAACACGCATGGGTCGAGCGTCGACATTTCGCTGCGGCGCGCGCGACCGGCTCCGAGGCGTGGCCTTTGCGTGGCTCACGTGTGGCGACGAGGGTTAGACTGCCGCGCCATGACCGCCTCCCCTCCTCCGCGCGCCACGGCACGCGGGCGGATCCTCGTGGTCGACGACGAAGCAAACGCCCGCGCGGCGCTCAGCGAAATCCTGCGCGACGAGGGCTATGCGACGGAGACCGCCGCGGACGGCTTCAAGGCGCTCGGCAAGATGGAGGAGTTCGCGCCGGACGTGGTGCTGACCGACCTCAAGATGCCCGGGCTCGACGGCATCACGTTCATGGAAAAGGCGAAGAGCGCTTCGCCCGAGACCGTGTTCGTCGTGATGACCGCGTTCGGCACCATCTCGAGCGCGGTGAGCGCGATCAAGATGGGCGCCGAGAACTACCTGACGAAGCCGCTCGACTACGAGGCGCTCTCGGCCGTGGTCGACCGCGCGATGGAGAAGGCGAAGCTCCTCCAGGAAACGCGCGCCCTCCGCGACCGCCTCCGTGAGCGCAACGCCTTCGGCCACATCGTCAGCGAAGACCCGAAGATGAAGGAGGTCTTGGACCTCGTCGCGCAGGTCGGACCGAGCAAGGCGAGCGTGCTCATCACCGGCGAGAGCGGCACGGGCAAGGAGCTCATCGCCGAAGCGCTCTGCGCCGCTTCGCCTCGCGCGAGCGGGCCGTTCGTCCGCCTGCATTGTGCCGCCCTCGCGGAGTCGCTTCTCGAGAGCGAGCTCTTCGGACACGAGAAGGGTGCGTTCACCGGCGCCGTCGCGCGCCGTGAAGGCCGCTTCAAGCAGGCGGACGGAGGGAGCCTCTTCCTCGACGAGATCGGGGAGATCCCGCCCGGAACGCAGGTGAAGCTGCTCCGGTTCCTCCAGGAGAAGACCTTCGAGCGCGTCGGCGGGAACGAGACGGTGAAGGTCGACGTCCGCCTCATCGCGGCGACGAACCGAGACCTGAAGGCGGAGATCAAGAAGGGCACGTTCCGCGAAGACCTGTTCTACCGGCTCAACGTGATTTCGATCGAGCTACCGCCGCTCCGCGAGCGCCGGCAGGACATCGGGCCGCTCGCGAGCTTCTTCCTCGCGCGTTATGCGAAAGAGAACGGGCGCGCGATCGAAGGCATCTCCGACCGCGCGATCAAGGTGCTCGCGGGGTACGACTGGCCGGGTAACGTGCGCGAGCTCGAGAACGTCATCGAGCGCGCCGTGGTCCTGTGCGACGGCGCGCAGATCGACGTCCGGCACCTTCCGCCTTCGCTCCGCCCGGCGGACTCGAAGGACGGCCCGCCGCCCATCCCGGGCTCGACCATCCAGGACCTCGAGCGCTACGCGATCCTGAAGACCCTCGAGGCCTGCGGCGGCTCCACGTCCAAGGCGGCGGGCATCCTCGGCGTCTCCCCGCGGAAGATCCAATACAAGCTGCACGAGTACTCGAGCACCTCGCCCGCGCCGGCCTCCACGAGGGAACGTGACGACGACGGGGAGTGATCGACAGTCGCGGCGTACGCGATCTTTGCCCGCCTTCCCTGACGCGGGGATCATGGTATGAACCCGGCGCGGCGGGCCGAGACCTCGGGAATCGGCCGCCGCGTGCCACCGCGCACGGCATTTGCTCGGTCGCCTGCCCGTATCACCGTTAGGACGTCATGAACCTCCAGAAGCTTCTCCCGCGCCTCCGTCTCCTCGTGCTGGCGCTCCCGCTCTTCGCTTTGTCGTCGACGATCCAGGCGGGCTGCTCCTCGTCGTCGAACAGCGGGTACTACGGCAACGGGAACAACACGAATCCGCCGGGCTCGTATTACGGCGGCGGCAACCCCTACACGTACGGCGACTGACGGTACGGCGCGCGACGCGGGCGCGTGAGAGATCCCGGCCGCCGCCTCTACCGCCTGCTGCACGGACCCGCCCTCTTCTGGGTGGTGGTCCTGGCGAGCGCGCTGCCGCTCGTTCTCGTCCGGCATCTGCCGCTCACCGACCTGCCTGAGCACGTCGCCGCGATGGCGACGATCGCCGAGCTGCTCCCGGGCGGCGGCACCGGCGCGTCGTCGTACGTCCTCGCGCTGCGCGACAGCCAGTACCTCGTCTATCACGTAGGCGGCGCGCTCCTCACGCGCGTCACCGGCGACGCGCTGCTCGCGAACCGCCTTCTGCTCCTCGCGGTCGCCATCGCGTGGCCGCTCTCGCTGCGCGGGCTCCTTCGCGCGCTGGGCCGCGACGAACGCGCGGCGGTGCTCGCGCCGATGGTGTTCTGGAATCGCGCGCTCGGGGTCGGCTTCCTGCCGTTCGTCGCGTCGCTGCCGCTCGCCGTCTTCGCCGTCGCCGTCGTCGTGAAGCAGTGCCGAACGCCGACGATGCGGCGGATGGTGGGCCTCGGCGTGCTCGGGCTCGTTCTCTTCTACACGCACGTGAGCGCGTGGCTCATCGTCGTGGCGATCGGGACGTCGCTCGCACTCGCGGCGTGCTGGACCGAGCGCGGCACGTCACGGTTCTCGCTCGAGCCGCTGCTCCGCACGGCGCCCGCGCTGGTGCCGAGCGCGATCGCTGCGCTCGTCTGGTGGTCGGCGGGCAGCCTCGCCGAGCGCGGACGCGATCCGTCCGTCGAGCGCCTCGGGGTGCTCGAGACGGTCAACCTGATGCCGCTGTGGACGTTCGACATGTGGACGGGCCACCTCGACGAGATCGCGGCAGGCGCGTGGTGGCTCGCCTACGCGATGGTCGTCGTCGTGGGTCTGCGCCACCCGACCGATGCACGGCCTCGCGTGCTCGCCGCGGTGATCCCGTTCGCGGTGACCGCGCTCGTCTACATCGCGACGCCTTCGCGCGTCGGCGCCGCGGGCATGTTGAACGTGCGCCTCGCGCCGCTCCTCACGCTGTTCGCGCTCGTCGCTCTTCGCTTCCGGAACGATCGCTGGGGCACCGTCCCGCTCGTGCTCGCAGCAACGGCGACGCTCTTCAACGCTGGCGCCGCGACGTTCGAGATGCGCCGCGCCGAACGCGAGAAGGTCGGTGACCTCGACGCGCTGCTCTCCGCGATGAAGCCGCGCACGAAGCTCGCGCTCCTGAACTTCGCGACGCTCTCGAAGCGCACCGTGGCGTGGCCGTATCCCTTCGCCGGCTCGTTGCATCGCGCGCGCGGCGGAGCGCTCGTCGAGTGGTCATTCGTCGAGCTACCGCACTGGTCCGTGCACTATGCACCGAACAGCGCGCCGCCTCCCCGCGCGTACTTCTGGGTCTACAACCCGTGCGCGTTCCAGCTGAAGGGCGACACGGCGTTCTACGACTACGTGCTCGTCCAGGGCCTCGTCGACCCGTTCCCGGCGAATGCGCCGGGTCATCCGTTCGTGCCGCTGGCGCATGCAGGCGTCTTCACGCTGTTCGAGCGCGCGGCGGGCCCCCCGAACGACGCGCCCGAGCGCGGTCCGTGCATCCCGCGTGTGGGGCCGGAGATCTCGTATCCGGCCTACGCGCCTTGAGGGCGCGCGCGTGGTTACAGGTCAGTCCGCCAGGTGTACGTGCGCGTGCCTTGGTAATCGGTCCGCTCGCACGCGTACCGGGTGTAACCGCAGACGCGCGCTCGCTCCGCGACGGAAACATCACAGCGCTCCGGGTACGTCACGCCCGGCGGACCAGGTGCGTCTCCAGGAAGACCGCGACAGCCGCCTTGCTCGGCTGCGACCGGCTCGCAATTCACGATCGGCAACTCGTCGTCGTCCGGCGCGTCCGAGCACCGCCCGCATCCCGGCGCCGCCGCGAGAAAGGGGCACGCGAGGAGTCCCATCACCGCGAGCCGAAGGAGGACTTGCGAGCTGCGTCGCGGCGAAGGCGTGGCGAGGTGATACGGCCTTCGTAACGAGAACACAGACCACACTATCAAACGGCTCGACCGTACGCAGTACGTACTCTTCATGATCCTCCGATGCTTGATGCACGCTTGCGGCTACCCTGGTGCCTGTACGCTCGCATGCGGCAGCGATGCTGGCCATCCTAGGTATCGCGACCTGGCTAGGCTGCTACGTGCCCGACGACATCAATCGACCGCACGAAACGGAATCGACAGGTAGTCAGAAGTCCGCGAGCTGGGGCGCAGCTTCCGCTCCCGACACCGGCGCCGGCATCTACGGCGACATGGTCGTGCGCGTACTGAGCTCAGCTGCTGGCTGTTGCGGAACGCTGATTACGCCGCGCCTCGTTGTGACTGCAGCCCACTGCTTGCCGGCAGGCATTACGCCCGTAACCGTCCACATCGGGGCCAACAAGACATCAGCGACGCGAACGACCCCGGTCACGCAAGTACAGCAGATGAGTTACCCAGATGCGGACGGTGACTGCCCGCTCAGCCAGGATGTAGGCCTACTAACGCTATCAGAGTCAGTCTTGACGGAAGCTGACAGCGTACGTCCCCTCGAGTGGCACAACTGGGAAACGTTCGCGTCCTCCGACTACGCATCATTCAACGACGCGAGTGCAACTTTCGGCATCTCGAGATATTCGAAATATCCCGGCCCTTGGAATTGCCCAAGTGGCACACCCGGTTTGATCTTACCCCCAGCTCTGGGCCGTCGATTCCTAGTTAGTTGACTCCCTATCGCTCTTCAACGTTCTTGCTCTCGGGAGGGAGGTTGCTCGCATGCAGGTCTCCCTCCCGTATCGCGGCGGCAGCCCCCGCCGAAGGCGGCATGCTGCTGCGAGCGAGCTGTCCGAAGGCCTCTGGCGTCCGGTAGTCGAGCGCGCTGTGAGGGCGCTCGCGGTTGTAGTCGACGCGCCAGATCTCGATCTCGGCGCGCGCACGCGCGAGCGTGGGGAAGTGCGCTTGCGCGAGACACTCGTCGCGGAAGCGCGCGTTGAAGCTCTCGACGTGGGCGTTCTGCGTGGGCTTGCCCGGCTGGATGAAGTCGAGCTTCACGCCGTGCGCTGCGGCCCAGGCATCGAGCGCAGCGGAAATGAACTCCGGGCCGTTGTCGACGCGCACTGCGACGCCCATCGGCGAGATAGTCATGAACGAAGCCCATCGACCAGCGCTCGTTCGGCCGCGAGACGGGAAGCAGCGGCAGTGGACGCGTGACGCGCAGCTTGCGTCGCGACCGTCGTCGCACGGCCAGACCAGCCCCCTTGTAAAGGCGGTAGACGAGCTTCTTGTTGACGACGCGCCCCTCGCGGCGGAGCAAGCGCGTGGATGCGACGGTAGCCGTAGCGAGGCCGCTCGCACGCGAGCTCGCGGATGCGCGCGATGAGCTCGACGTCGTCCTCGCGGACGGACTCGTACTGGCACGTCGAGCGATGCATGCCC
>Ga0164290_1000432_pt1 | contig 137040 bp, 139 predicted proteins | sample Micstemetagenome_FD_108782 | JGI IMG/M metagenome (GOLD analysis project Ga0164290, IMG submission 108782) | Contaminated culture microbial community from soil near Moab, Utah, USA - Microcoleus steenstrupii SON62 (Illumina Assembly) | ecosystem: Environmental > Terrestrial > Soil > Soil crust... | reverse complement strand
TTCTCTCCCCTCCCGCTTGCGGGAGGGGTCGGGGGTGGGCAGCAGCGTGGCAATGGCCCACCCCGCTGCGACTAACGAACAAAGTTCGTAAGTCTCGCTGCCCCTCCCGCTTGCGGGAGGGGAAACCAGCGCAACTTCTCAATGTCCGCTCACCACACCAAAACCGACATCCGATCATCCAAGCCAAAGCCTTCGGAAACGAAATTTTATGTCCCGTTGCGCCCACATTCCTTGCTTTACAAAACATAGGCGCTTCATTTTTGACAGCTTAGGAGTCGACAGGCTGGCATCGTCACGGCAAGAGGTGCGCCAAGCGGAATCAGCAGGGGAGCGCGCCGTGGATTTTATCGCCATTTTTTCGATATTCGTGCTGGCGTGTTTCGTCGGCTATTTCGTCGTCTGGTCGGTGACGCCGGCGCTGCACACGCCGCTGATGAGTGTCACCAACGCGATTTCGTCGGTGATCATCGTCGGCGCGCTGATCGCCGCGGCGGCGGCGGGATCGGCGACGTCGAAATGGCTGGGCCTTGCCGCGGTGGTGATGGCGAGCATCAATATCTTCGGCGGCTTCGCGGTCACCGCGCGGATGCTGGCGATGTACAAGAAGAAGGAGCGCTGAGATGGATTTCCAGTCGATCCTTGCCGCGGCGACCGGCGATCACGGCGCGGTGAACCCCTGGGCGGCGATCGCCTATCTGGTGTCGGGCGTCTTCTTCATCCTCGCGCTGCGCGGCCTGTCGTCGCCCGCCTCGTCGCAGCGCGGCAACCGCTTCGGCATGATCGGGATGACGATCGCGGTCGTCACGACGCTGCTGACACATGTTCCGCGCCTCGATGGCGGGGCGCTCGACAGCGTGGCGCTGATCGAAATCCTTGTCGCCATCGGCATCGGCGCGGTCATCGGCATCGTCATGGCGCGGCGCATCGCGATGACCGCGATGCCGCAGCTCGTCGCGGCGTTCCACAGCCTTGTCGGCCTTGCCGCCGTTGCCGTGGCGGCGGCAGCGTACCTAAACCCGCAGGCGTTCGGCATCGCCGATGCCGCGGGGCAGATTTATACCGTCAGCCGCATCGAAATGGGGCTGGGCATCGCGATCGGCGCGATCACCTTTTCGGGGTCGGTCATCGCTTTCCTCAAGCTCAACGGCAATATGTCGGGCGCGCCGATCATGCTGCCCGCGCGGCATGTCATCAACCTCGGCACGCTCGCCGCGATCATCGGGCTTGTCGCCTATTTCACCTTCGACCAGTCGCCCTGGGTGTTCTGGACCGTGACGGCACTCAGCTTCGTCATCGGTTTTCTCTTGATCATCCCGATCGGCGGCGCCGACATGCCGGTCGTCGTGTCGATGCTCAACAGCTATTCGGGCTGGGCCGCGGCGGCGATGGGCTTCACGCTCGGCAACACCGCGATGATCATCACCGGCGCGCTCGTCGGCTCGTCGGGCGCGATCCTGTCGTACATCATGTGCCGCGCGATGAACCGCAGCTTCATCAGCGTGATCGCGGGCGGCTTTGGCGGCGACGATGCGGCGGCGGGCGCGGGCGGCGCGAAGGAACAGCGGCCGTGGAAGCCGGGCAGCGCCGAGGATGCGGCTTTCCTGATGACCCAGGCGGAGAATGTCATCATCGTCCCCGGTTACGGCATGGCGGTCGCACAGGCGCAGCACGCGCTGCGCGAGATGGCCGACCTGCTGAAAGCCGAGGGCGTCAACGTCAAATATGCGATCCACCCCGTTGCGGGGCGGATGCCGGGCCATATGAACGTGCTGCTCGCCGAGGCGAGCGTGCCCTATGACGAGGTGTTCGAGCTCGAGGACATCAACGGCGAGTTCGCGCAGTGCGACGTCGCCTTCGTCATCGGCGCGAACGACGTCACCAACCCGGCGGCCAAGACCGACAAGAGCTCGCCGATTTACGGGATGCCCGTGCTCGACGTCGAAAAGGCGAAGACCGTGCTGTTCGTGAAGCGCTCGATGGGCGGGGTCGGCTATGCCGGCGTCGACAACGACGTCTTCTACATGGACCAGACGATGATGCTGCTCGGCGACGCCAAGAAGATGGCCGACGACATCGTGAAGGCGATCGGCGGAAGCGGGCATTGACCCCACAACCATTGACCCGAATCGTCATCCCGGCGAAGGCCGGGATCTCGACCTCGCGTTGGATAGCAACGACGAGACCCTGGCCTTCGCCGGGGTGACGATTAAAGGGGCATCGATTCGTTATGCGCAAAATCGGCCTGATCGGCGGCATGAGCTGGGCGTCGACCGAGCTTTATTACCGCCATCTCAACAAGGGGGTGCAAAAGCGCCTCGGCACCGCCTGTTCGGCGCCGATCCTGATGGAGAGCCTGAACTATTGCGACCTGTCGCGAATCACCACCGACGCGCAATGGGACCATGCCAGAGAGGTGCTGATCGCATCGGCGCAGCGGCTGGAGGCGGCGGGCGCCACCGCGCTGATGATCGCCGCCAATTCGATGCACAAGGTAGCGGAAGATGTCGCCGCGGCGATTTCTATCCCGCTCATTCATATCGTCGACGAAACCGGCGAGAAGATGAAGGGCGACGGGATCAAGGCGGCGGCGGTGATCGGCACGCGCAATGTGATGACTGAGCCCTGGTTTCGCCAGCGGCTCGTGCGCCACGGGCTGACGCTCGCGCCCTATGACACGAACCGCGCCGACGAGATCGACCGGATCATCTATGAAGAGCTGATGCTCGGCAAGGTCAACGAAGCGTCGCGCCGCACGATGAAAACCTTTATCACCGACATCGCCAAACAGGATATTCAGGCGATCGTGCTTGCCTGTACCGAGCTGGTGATGCTGGTCGATCCCGACGCCAATCTCCTGCCGATCTACGACACGACGCGCATTCATGTCGCGGCGGGAGTGGATTGGATTTTGGGCGAGGGGTGATTTTCTCCCCTCCCGCTTGCGGGAGGGGTCGGGGGTGGGCAGCCACGTCGCTGAGCCCACCCCGCTGCGACTAGCAAGCAAAGCTTGCAAGTCTCGCTGCCCCTCCCGCGAGCGGGAGGGGAGGGTTTACCCCACCCGCGTCCACGTCACTGTGCGGCAGAACACCGCAACGCAGCCTTTCATCGTCATCCGGTCGCCTTTGACGCTGAGCTGTGCCTTGTAATAGCGCCCGTCCTCGGGGCTGTAGCCCTGACCCTTCCAGACATTGCCATCGGGCGCGAGATCCCAATAGATGCGCAGGCCCGTCACCTTGCGGCCACGCTTGGCCTTGTCGGGGTTGCGTTCGTCGAGCTGGCCGCCCGCGGGCTGTTTGATCAGCAGCCGCTCGATATGGCCGCACATCTTGGCGCCGCATGGGCTCATCACGACGATGCCCTTGCCGTCGTCGGTTTTCCAGCGGCCCGCGAGCGCGGGCGGCGCGGCGGCGAGCGATGGAACGGTGGCGAAGGCGACGAGCGCCAAGGCGTAGCGATGAAACAATGCGACCTCCCCGGTTAGCTACAGCCATGTCAGCAACATGGCTTGGCATTGCTCCAGTCTTGCACCATGCTGGCAAAAAACAAGGGAGAGTCTGATGCGATTCCATTATCTCGTCGTGTCTTTTGGTGCTGTACTGGCTCTGGCGATGCCCGCGTCGGCCAAGACGATCAGTGTCAGCGCCGATTCGACCGACGCGAACGAAAAATTGCAGGAGGCGCTGATCCTCGCCGAGCCGGGCGACGTCGTCGAACTGGGCGCCGGCGTGTGGAAGCTGACCGACGGGCTGTCGCTCGACGTCGCCAATGTGACCGTGCGCGGCGCGGGCACCGGCGAGGGCGGATCGATCCTCGACTTTTCGGGGCAGCAGGGCGCGGGTGAGGGGCTGCTCGTCACCGCCGACGATGTGCTGCTCACCAACTTCGCGGTGCTCAATACGAAAGGCGACGGCATCAAGTCGAAGGGCGCCGACCGCATCGTCTATCACAAGCTGCGCGTCGAATGGACCGCGGGGCCAAAGGCGACCAACGGCGCATACGGCATCTATCCGGTCGAGAGTAGCGACGTGCTCATCGACAGCGTCTATGTCCGCGGCGCGTCGGATGCCGGCATCTATGTCGGCCAGTCCAGGAATATCGTCGTGCGCGAATCGGTCGCGACCGAAAATGTCGCGGGGATCGAGATCGAGAACAGCTATGACGCCGATGTTCACGACAATATCGCGAACCGCAACACGGGCGGCATCCTGGTGTTCGACCTCCCCAGCCTGCCGATGCAGGGCGGGCACAATGTCCGCGTCTTTTCCAATATCGTCAGCGACAACAGCGTCCCCAATTTCGCGCCCGCGGGCAATATCGTCGCGAGCGTGCCGACGGGCACCGGCGTGCTGGTGATGGCGAACCGCAATGTCGAGATTTTCGACAATATCCTCGACCGGAACGGCACCGCCAATGTGATGATCGTCGGCTATCGCTACGAGCATAAGGATCCGAAATATCAGCCATTGCCGCGGGCGATCGTCGTGCGGGACAATCAGCATGGCAAGGCGGGCTATGCCCCCGCATTTCCCGGCGGGGCGGAGATTGCGGTGGCGATGGGCGGCACGCTTCCGCCGGTGCTGTGGGACGGGTCGGGCGACGCGATCGTCAACGACGATGCCGGCGTGCTGTCGCTGAACCTGCCCGACATGGCGATGCCGCAAAGCGCGGCGAAGCCGTCGCTCGCCGACCTCAAAGGCACGCCGCCTGCGCCGCTGCCGGGGATCACGCTGCCCGCAAGCATGGAGGCGAAGCTTCGGTGAGACGCGCCCTTGCCGCGATCGCCGCGGCGTTGCTGTGCAGTAGCGGCGGCACGGCGCTGACCCTGCCGACCGTTGATCAGGCGCTGGTCGAAAGCGACGCGATGCCCGCGAAGCTCTCCGCCTTCGGCCTGTTTCGCGGCAATGATCCGCTGCGCCCCGTGGCGGGCATCGCCTATACGCTGCGCACGCCCTTGTTCAGCGATTATGCCGACAAGCATCGGTTCATGCTGATTCCGGAAGGGAAAAAGGCCACGATCACGGCCGACGGCGCGATCGACCTTCCGGTCGGCACGGTGCTGGTCAAGAGCTTCGGCTGGCCCGACTGGAACGGGGGCAGGCCGGTCGAGACGCGGCTGCTGATCCGCCGTGCGTCGGGCTGGGCGGCGCTGCCCTATATCTGGGACGCCGATGGCGAGGATGCGACGCTGGCCTTGGGCGGGCGGCGCGTGCCGGTGAGTTTTACCACCGCCGCGGGCGACCGGCATTCGATCCGCTATGCCGTGCCGAACCGCAACCAGTGCAAGGAATGCCATAGCCTGAACGGCGAGATCGTGCCGATCGGACCCAAGGCGCGCAATCTTGTGCTCGATCCCGCCGCTTCGGCAGCGCTGCGTGCGCGCTATTTCGCGCAGCCCGCCGCGCTCGAACCGACGATGCCCGTGTGGGACGATGCGACCAGCGGCGGTGTTGCGGAGCGCGCCCGCGCCTATCTCGACGTCAATTGCGCGCATTGCCACAATCCGGCGGGGAGCGCGTCGAACAGCGGGCTGTTCCTGCGCTGGACCGACGATCCGGCGGGTGTGAATTATGGCATCGGCAAGCGCCCGACGGCGGCGGGGCGGGGGAGCGGAGGGATGGACTTCGCGATTGCGCCGGGGGCGCCGCAAAGCAGCTTCATGATCTATCGGCTCGAAAGCACCGATCCCGGCATTGCGATGCCCGAGGTCGGGCGGTCGACGGTGCATCGGGAGGGCGCGGCGCTGCTGCGGCAATGGATTGCGGAGATGCGGAAAGCCGGCTCGCGCTGGCCCGCCTAAACGTCATTGCGAGCGTAGCGAAGCAATCTCCAGCTACCGGAGCACTTGGACGACCGCTGGAGATTGCTTCGTCGCTACGCTCCTCGCAATGACGATGTTATGGTGTTCGGGCGCTTGCTAAACGGCATCGCTTTATCTTAGGTCCGCGCATGACCAACCTCATCCTCCACGATTATTTCCGCTCCTCGGCCAGCTTTCGCGTCCGCATCGCGCTGAACCTCAAGGGCCTCGATTATGAGCGCGTGGAGGTCAGCCTGATCGCGGGTGAACAGCGCAGCGACGCCTATCTCGAACAAAATGCGCAGGGGTTCGTGCCGATGCTCGTCGTCGATGGCGAGCCGATCATTCAGAGCATGGCGATCATCGACTGGCTCGACCGCGCCTTTCCCCAGCCGCGGCTGATCCCCGACGATCCGATGCCGCGCGCGGTCGCGCTGGCGCGCGCGCAGGTGATCGCGAGCGACATTCACCCGCTCAACAACCTCCGCGTGCTCAAATATCTGAAGCGCGACCTGGGGCTGAACGAGCAGACCAAGGATCGCTGGTATCGCCACTGGATCGTGCAGGGCTTCGACGCGCTCGAAGCAATGGCGGGCGACGGCAAGTTCCTGGGCGGCGACGCGCCGGGCATCGCCGACTGTTGCCTGGTGCCGCAGATGTATAATGCGCGCCGGTTCGAGACGCCGCTTGACGACTATCCCCGGCTGGTGGCGATCGACGCGGCGTGCATGGAACTGGATGCCTTCCAGAAGGCGCACCCCGATGCGGTGAAACCCGCGTGATCCGGCTTTTGGTGGGAACTGCCGCGCTGGCGCTGCCGGCGGCGGCGATGGCGCAGAATGAAGAAGACGTCGACCTGTTCGTTGACGTCGGTCGTTTGCTTCAGGAAATTGTAGTCGCGGGAGCCGGATCGCTCCTGCCTCCCGCGGGCGATGGAGCGCAGGCGACTACCCTCCTTTATGATCCCGCCCCCGGCCTGGGCACACGCATCGAAAACCGCCTGCGCGACGAGGCGGGCATCGTCCAGTTCCGCCGCAGCGACGGGCGCAGCGCGCATCCGACGAGCCAGGGGGTGACGCTGCGCGGGCTCGGCGGCAATGCGTCGAGCCGCGCGCTGGTGACGCTCGATGGCGTGCCGCAGGCCGACCCCTTCGGCGGCTGGGTGGCGTGGAGCGCCTATGACGCGGTCCGGCTCGGCGGGATCGTCGTCACGCGCGGCGGCGGCGGCGGCGCCGATGGGCCCGGCGCGCTCGCGGGAACGATCGGGCTGCATTCGGCGATGACCGACGGCGCCGAAGCCAGCCTTGCCTATGGCAGCCGCGACGGCTGGGATGCGGCGGCGAGCGTGGGCGGAGCGATCGGCAGCGGACAGGTGGCGATCGACGGCCGCTACAGCCGCGGCGATGGTTTTGTTCCGGTCGCCAAAGGGCAGCGCGGCAGCGCCGATCGCGCCGCACCTTATGAGCAAGGCGGATTGGGCCTGCGCCTCCGCTTCGATGCGGGCGACAACAGCCGCATCGAGGCGAGCCTGCGCGGCTTTGCCGACCGGCGCGACCGCGGGGTCGATTTCACCCGAAGCAAAGTCGATGGCGTCGACGCCAGCCTGCGCTTCGTCCGCGACCCCGCGAGCGGCGCACAATGGCTCGCGCTCGCCTATGTCCAGCTGCGCGACTTCGAGACGGGCTTTGCCAGCGTCGCTTCGGATCGCGGCAGCGCCGCGCCCGTGCTGTTCCAGCGCGTTCCCGCGACCGGGCTGGGCGCACGCGTCGAATATCGTCCGGCGATCGGCGGCGCGACCCCGCTGCGGCTCGGCGCCGACTGGCGGCGCACCACGGGCCGCACCGAGGAGGATTTTTTCTTCGCCGCGGGCGTGCCGCGGCGCCACCGCAGCGCGGGCGGCAGCAGCGACACCGTCGGCGCCTTTGCCGAATGGACGTCGGGGAGCCGCGATGACGGCTTTCTCTGGACGCTGAGCGGGCGCATCGACCGCTGGTGGCTCAGCGGAGGCTATCGCCGCGAGGGCAATATCGGCGGCGCGCCGATCAGCGACGCGCGCTTTGCCGACCGGCAGGACTGGGAAGCCAGCGGGCGCGCGGGGGTGCGCTGGAGCCGCGAGAATGTCGCGCTGCGCGCCGCAGCCTATCGCGGCTGGCGCCTGCCGACGCTCAACGAGCTGTACCGCCCCTTCCGTGTCGGCGCCGAGGTGACGATGGCGAATGAGGCGCTGAGGCCCGAGCGGCTGTGGGGCGGCGAGGTCGGGATCGACTGGGCGTCGGCTGAAACCAGCCTGTCGGCGACGCTGTTCGCCAACCGGCTGACCGATGCGATCGCCAATGTGACGCTGGCGCCCAACCTCAACCAGCGGCAGAATCTCGATGCGATCGACAGCAAGGGCGTCGAGGTAAGCGCCGAACAGGGTATCGGCCCACTGACGCTGCGCGCGACATATGCCTATACCGACGCCGAGGTCGATGCGTCGGGCGCGGCGGCGGCGCTCGACGGGCGGCGGCCCGCGCAGATTGCGAAACATGGCGGCAGCGTGTCGCTGCGCAGCAATGCCGACGGTCCGCTCGGCGGCTTTGCGACCTTGCGCTATATCGGCGCGCAGAATGAGGATGATCTGGGGCTGCTGCGGCTGGACGACGCGCTGACGCTCGACGCCGGGCTGTCGTGGCGTTTTGCGAACGGGATCAGCGTCGAGGCGCGCGGCGAGAATCTCTTCGACGAGCTGGTCCCGGCGGCGATTTCATCGTCGGGCATAGTCGAGCGCGCGACGCCGCGGACATTGTGGATCGGCACGCGGGTGGCGTTCTGAGGAACGTCCATTTGTCATTCTTTCGTCACGCTGAACCTGGTTGGCGTTTATCTCGCTCGCGTCGTAGGCGTCATTGCGAGCGCAGCGAAGCAATCTCCAGCTTGCGAAGCGCCCGGACGATAGCTGGAGATTGCTTCGTCCCCCGGATCAAGTCCGGGGTCCTCGCAATGACAAGCAGATCCCATGCCAAGGGAATGATCGCCAACTTGTTTCAGGGCCCATGGCCTGCTCCGTCCTTCACCGCCGCCTTATGCTCGATGCGGGGCCATGGATGCTGGAACAAGTTCAGCATGACGAATTGTAGCGCTTTCCGAGACGCCTCCTCGCTGCCTTTGCGCTCGCAACCCCTTCCCGACCGGGATTGCGCACCGATAACGGGCCGGTTAGGCTCGGAAAGCCGGGGTTGGTGAGGGAAACAGGACAGCATGGCCGCGAAGAAACTGAATCTCGACAATTTTCTGCCCTATCGGCTGTCGATCGCCTCCAACGCGCTGTCGAGCCGGATCGCGGCCGAATATGAAAATCGCTTTGGCCTCAGGATCCCCGAATGGCGGCTGATGGCGATCCTGGGCGAAGGGACGCCCAAGACGCAGCGCGAGCTTGTGCAGGCGACGCGGATGGACAAGGTGACGGTGAACCGCGCCGCGAAGGGGCTGGCCGACCGCCAGCTGATCGCGCGGCAGGCGCACGAGGCCGACGGGCGCTCGCACCATCTGGCGCTCACCGACACGGGGCGCTCGCTCTATGATGCGATCGTGCCCGCGGCGCTTGCGAGCGAGGCGCAGCTGGAGGCGAACCTCAGCGCCGACGAGCGCGCGACGCTGATGGCGCTGCTCGCCAAGCTGATCGCCGCCGCCGAAACCTATGACTGACCGCGCCTATCGCGCCGCGCCGGCGGGCGCGCTGCGCATCGAGCCGTTGGGTGAGCTCACCGCGATCTTCGACCGGCGGTCGATGCAGACGCACCTCGTCGTCGCGCCGCTCCCCGAAATGCTGGCGTTGATGGGCGAAGGCCCGTGCGACGCCGCGCTGCTCGCCCAGCGGCTCGAAACCGCGTTCGACCTGGGCGATGCGGGCGACGTGCGTGCGCGCGTCGCCGAACGGCTCGCCGAACTGGCCGAGATGGGACTGGTGGCGGCGGCGTGAGACATGTGAGCCGCATTGCCGTCGGCCCGGTGCAATTCCGTATCGGCAGCGACTGGCGCGAACCCGTCGCGGCGCTCGACCGGCTCTACGCCGCCTATCCGCGCGATGACGCGCGCCCCGCCGATGCGACGGTGCGACTGTTCGCGGCGCGGCCGTGGCGGCGCTGGCTGCGCCCGTCGGTGCATATCGGCGGCGATTTCATCGTTCCCGACGCGCTGCCGCTGCCGCTGTCGATGGGGCTGCTCGCCGCCGAGATGGCGATGAACCTGCAGGTCGCGCTGGGCTGGCGGCGGCACCTGCTGCTCCACGCGAGCGCGGTCGCGAAGGACGGGCGCGCGCTCATCATGGCGGGCGAATCGGGGTCGGGCAAATCGACGCTCGCGGCGTTGCTCGGTGAAGGCGCATGGCGGCTGATGGGCGACGAGTTCACGCTGATCGAGCCCGCGGGCGGCGATGCGCTGGCCTTTCCACGCGCGGTCAGCCTGAAGAATCAGGCGATCGTCGAGGTCGCGGCGCAAGTCGATGCGGCGCGTCTGGGGCCGCTGATGACGGGGACGCCAAAGGGTGACATCCGCCACCTGATCCCGCGCGCCGACGCCATCGCCGCGATGCACGAACCCGCGCGCCCCGCGCTCCTTCTCTTCCCGCGCTTCGGTGGCGAGGCGGCGATCGAACCGATGGGCGAGGGTGAGGCGTTCGTGCGGCTGACCGAGGCATCGACCAACTATGTCGCGCTGGGCGAGGCGGGTTTTGCCGCGCTGGCGCGGCTGGTGCGCGCGGTGCCGACGTTCGGCATATCCTATCCCGACAGCGCCACCGGCATCGCGTTGGTCGAACAGCTTTGGGCCGAGGCGACCGCATGAGCGCGGTGCACAGCTTCGTCGACCTGCTCGCCGGACGGCGCGCGGCGGCGACGCTGGACCCGCACGATTGGGACGGGGTGATCACCGTCGCGCGCGCCGAGGCGATGCTGGGCACGCTCGCGCACCGGCTGGAGGATGCCGCCCTGCCGCCGTCGGTCGCCGCGCTCTTCGCCGACCAGCGCGCCGCGGCGAAGGTCGCGACCGCGCAGGCGCTGTGGGAGGCGGAGATGGCGCGCCGCGCGCTCGCCCCGGAGGGCATCGAGTTCGTGCTGCTGAAGGGCGCCGCTTACGCCGCCGCCGGCCTGTCGTGCAGCGTCGGGCGCCAGATCGGCGACCTCGACATACTGGTGCTCGCGCCCGACATCCGCCGCGCCGAAAATGCGCTGCTCAACGCGGGGTGGGAGTGGGTGAAGTCCGACCCCTATGACGATCATTATTACCGCGCGCACATGCACGAGCTGCCGCCGATGATCCACAAGGCCCGCGACCGGATGATCGACGTGCATCACACCATCCTGCCGCGCACGCACCGGATCACGCCCGACGCGCTCGCGCTCGTCAGCGATGCGGTGGCTGTCGATGGCGGCCATGCCGTGCTGTGCCCCGCCGACATGGCGGTGCACTGCGCGGCGCATATGCTCGCCGACGGCGATTTGCAGGGCGGGCTGCGCAACCTTTGGGATTTCCACTGCCTGACGCGCGATTTCGCCGCCGCCGATGCGGGCTTCTGGGGCAAGCTCGACGCGCGGGCGGAGCTGCACGGGCTGCGCGCCGCGCTGCGCCGGGCGGCGCGGCTGGCGCGCGATCTTTACGGGAGCAGGCTGCCGTCGGGCTGGGACGGGCAGGATGGCAGCGACATCTGGTATCGCCGCCGCCTGCTTGCGCGCGACGATTGGGGGCGGGTGACGCAGCCGCTGCTCGAACAGGCCTTCTACATCCGCTCGCACTGGCTCAGGATGCCGCCCATGATGCTGGCGAGGCATCTTTGGACCAAGTGGCGGAAGCGTTAGCGCATCCTTCCGATTATATCGTCATCCCGGCGAAGGCCGGGATCTCATCGTCTCGCCCTGACGCACGGGCGAGATCCCGGCCTTCGCCGGGATGACGAATGGGGGCTACAGCCGCGCCAACAGCGGCACCAGTTCGTCGAAATGATTGATAACATGATCGGCGCCGAGTTCGGTTACCGGGCCGTCGAGGAAGCCGAAGCCGACCGCGACGCTGGGGATGCCCGCGGCGCGCGCAGCCTGAACATCGAGGATGCTGTCGCCGACGAACGCCGCCCGGCCGCCGCCGCATCGCTCGATCATCGCGCGGATCGGCGCGGGGGAGGGCTTGGCTTGGCCGAGCGTATCGCCGCCGATGATCGTCGCCATGCGATCGGCCAGCCCCAGCTCGCCGAGCAGCTTGCGCGCGAGCCCTTCGACCTTGTTCGTGACCACCGCAGCGCGAACGCCGAGCGCGTCGAGCCGGTCGAGCGCGGCGATGGCGCCGGGGAAGGGGCGGCTCTGCACCGCGATATGCGCGTCATAGAACCGCAGGAGTTCGGGATAGAGCCGCTCGACCGCGCCTTCGGGCGCGCCGCCGCTCGCGATCAGCCCCTGTTCGAGCATATATTTGGCGCCGCGCCCGATCATCGGCCGCACCGCCGCATCGGCAAGCGGGGCGCGGTCCATCAGCGCCAGCGCATGATTGACCGCCGCCGCAAGGTCGCCGAGCGTATCGACGAGCGTGCCGTCGAGGTCGAAGCCGACGATCGCAAAGGGAAATCCGTTCATCGGCTGCGCATGGCGCGATGTGCTGGAAACCGCAATGATTTGCTGGCATGGCAGCGCGCATGAGCAAGCCCATCGCCGCTATCGTCCTTGCCGCGGGCAAGGGCACCCGCATGAAGTCCGACCTGCACAAGGTGCTGCACCCGATCGCCGGGCGGCCGATGCTGCTGCACCTGATGGCGAGCGTTGACGAACTGCGCCCGGCCAAGAAGGTCGTGATCGTCGGCGACAAGGCCGACCAGCTCGAAGCCGCGCTGGGCGGCACCGCGGAGCTTGCGGTGCAGGAACCGCAGCTCGGCACGGGCCATGCGGTGCAGCAGGCCGAGCGCGCGCTGGCGGATTTCGACGGCGACGTGCTGATTCTTTACGGCGACGTGCCCTTTGTCCCCGCGGCGACGATGCGCAGGATGGTCGACCGGCTGCACGCCGACGATGAGCCGGCTGTCGTCGTTCTTACCTTTTTTACAGGCTATCCACATCACTATGGACGAGTGATCGAGGCGGAAGGCGACCGAATCGCAAAGATGGTCGAGTATAAGGACGCGACCGAAACGGAACGCCAATGCCAGATATGCAATTCGGGCCTTATGGCGGTGCGGTCGCGCGATCTGTTCGCGCTGCTCGCGCGGATCACCGACAACAATGCCGCAGGGGAGTTTTACCTGGTCGATATCGTCAATCTGGCGATCGGCGACGGGCGGCAGTGCGTGACGGTGCGGGCGGACGAGATGGAAGTCCAAGGCATCAACAGCCGCGCCGAACTCGCGGCTGCCGAGGTGCAGTGGCAGGCCTTCAGGCGCGAGGAGGCGATGGCCGCGGGCGTATCGCTGCGCGCGCCCGAAACCGTGTGGTTCTCGTGGGATACCGAACTCGGCCGCGACGTGACCGTCGAACCCAATGTCGTCTTCGGCCCCGGCGTCAAGGTCGCCGACGGCGCGACCATCCGTGCTTTCAGCCATATCGAGGGTGCCACCATCGGCGCGGGCTGCGAGGTCGGGCCCTTCGCGCGACTGCGCCCCGGCACGGTGCTGGGCGAAAAGGCGAAGATCGGCAATTTCGTCGAGGTCAAGAAAGCGGTGCTCGGCGCGGGCGCCAAGGCCAACCACCTGACCTATCTCGGCGACGCCACGGTCGGCGCGGGGGCAAATATCGGCGCGGGCACGATCACCTGCAATTATGACGGCTATTTCAAGCACCAGACGGTGATCGGCGAGCGCGCCTTCATCGGATCGAACAGCGCGCTCGTCGCGCCGGTCAAGATCGGCGCCGACGCGATCGTCGCGGCCGGCAGCACGGTGACGCTCGACGTCGCCGACGGCGAGCTGCGTATCGTGCGCGGCGAGCAGCTGGTCAAACCCGGCTGGGCCGACCGCTTTCACGACGCGATGCGCAAGAAGAAGGCGGCGGAGAAGAAGGAATGAGCGACCGCTACACCGACAAGTCGTTCCTGCGCTTTGTCGATGCCTGGGTGCTGAAAGCGATCGGCCACCTCGACGACGCGACCGAGGCCTATTGCCGCGCGATGGTGCCGCAGCTTGAACAAAGTTTCGGCCGCAAGGGACGCTGGGACCAGATCGTCGAACAGCAGATGAAGTTCGGCCCCGAACTGCCCGCACAGATTCGCAAGATATGGGCCGACGGCAAGGCGCGCTTTGCCGAGGGCAATGGCGCGGCGCCCGATCCGGTGCAGTTCGCGATGATCTTTGTCGATCGCAATTTCGGGCGTGCTTGACACGATATCACGATATGATATCAGTATATCAATGACGCGTATTCTTGCCGACCTGCCCGATGATGACATCAAATGGCTCGATGAACTCGCCGCCGAGCAGGGTAAGTCGCGCGCGTCGGTTTTGCGCGAAGCTGTCGCCGCCTATCGCGCCGAAACGCCCAAGGACTGGCTGGAAGCGGGATTCGGTGCCTGGGCGCGGCACGGCATTTCGATCGATCCGGGCGAATATGATCGCCAGCGGCGCGCCGAATGGACGCGGCCGTGGGACGATGATTATGAAGAGGTCCGCGCGGAATCGCCCGAATGCTTCACCGACGAGGATGAACGGGAGCGCGCGCATTATCTCGCGCTGACGAGAAAAGCCGCCAAGAAGCGCAAAAAGAAAACCGGATGAGCGGCTACAGCCTCGACGCCAATATCCTGATCGACACCTTGCTGGATCATGGCCCCGCCCAGCGCGAGCTGCGGCGCATCGCCGAAAGCGGGGCCCGCATGTGGGTCAGCCGGATGGCGTGGATCGAAGTGTTGTCCAAGGGGCATGAGGCGGTCGTTCGCGATACGTTGCAGTTTCTCGGCCGCTTCGGGCTCGACGAAATCGATGACGAGATTTCGCATCGCGCGGCCGCGCTTCGCCGCGAACGATCGAGGCTGAAGGCGCCAGACGCCATCATCCTCGCCACCGCCCAGATTCGCGGCCGCGTTCTCGTGACGCGCAATACCAAGGATTTCCCGGCATCGATGCCGGGAATCCGCGTCCCCTACACGATCTGAAAGAAAGCCAGACCCAAATGTGCGGAATCATCGGAATCATCGGCACGGCCCCGGTCGCGGATCGCCTCGTCGACGGCCTCAGGCGTATGGAATATCGCGGCTATGACAGTGCGGGCGTGTGCACGGTCGAGAACGGGCAGCTCATTCGCCGCCGCGCCGAGGGCAAGCTCGCCAATCTGGTGAAGGAGCTGGCGGGCAACCCCGCGCCCGGCACCGTCGGCATCGCCCACACGCGCTGGGCGACGCACGGCGCGCCGACCACCAGCAACGCGCACCCGCACGCAACCGCCGAGGTCGCGCTGGTCCACAACGGGATCATCGAGAATTTCAAGCCATTGCGCGAGGCGCTCCAGGCGCGCGGCCGCACGTTCGAGAGCGAGACCGATACCGAAGTGGTCGCCCACCTCGTCAGCGAACAGGTCGAAGCGGGCAAGTCGCCGCAGGAAGCCGTGCAGGCGGTGCTGCCGCAGCTGCGCGGCGCCTTTGCTCTCGCCATCGCGTTTCGCCAACATCCCGATCTGCTGATCGGCGCGCGCCTCGGCTCGCCGCTCGTCGTCGGCTATGGCGAGGGCGAGACTTTCCTCGGCTCCGACGCGCTCGCGCTCGCGCCGCTGACGCAGAAGATCGCCTATCTGGAGGAGGGCGACTGGGTCGTCATCACCCGCGATGGCGCGCAGATCTATGACAGCGCGAACAATCCGGTGACGCGCGAGATCACGACGTCGGGCGTCACCGCCGCGGCGGTCGAGAAGGGCAATTATCGCCACTTCATGCAGAAGGAGATTTTCGAGCAGCCGACGGTGGTGGCGCAGACGCTCTCTTCCTACATCCGCCCGCTCGAACAGACGGTCGCGCTGCCGCAGATGGATTTCGACCTGAGTGCGATCGACCGCATCACCATCGTCGCCTGCGGCACCAGCTTCTACGCCGGCATGGTCGCGAAATACTGGTTCGAGACCTTCGCGCGCGTCCCCGTCGACATCGATGTCGCGAGCGAGTTCCGCTACCGCGACCCGGTGCTGCAACCCGGCGGGCTCGCGCTGTTCATTTCGCAGTCGGGCGAAACCGCCGACACGCTCGCGGCGCTCCGCCATTGCAAGGCGAACGGCCAGACGATCGCCGTCGTCGTCAATGTGCCGACAAGCAGCATGGCGCGCGAGGCGGACCTCTTGCTTCCGACGCACGCGGGCCCCGAAATCGGCGTCGCCTCGACCAAGGCCTTCAGCTGCCAGCTCGCCGTGCTCGCCGCGCTCGCGGCGCATCTTGCGCTCAGGAAGGGCAAGCTCAGCGCCGATGAAGAGCGCGAGATCGTAAGGCATCTGATCGAGGCGCCGGCCGCGCTCAACGCCGCGCTGGCGCATGACGACGACATCGCCGCGATGGCGCACCTGATCGCCCCGGCGCGCGACGTGCTCTACCTCGGCCGCGGCCCCGATTATCCGCTCGCCCTGGAAGGCGCGCTGAAGCTCAAGGAAATCAGCTATATCCACGCCGAAGGTTATGCGAGCGGCGAAATGAAACACGGACCGATCGCGCTGATCGACGAGGCGGTCCCGGTGATCGTCCTCGCGCCCAGCGGGCCGCTCTTTGAAAAGACGGTCAGCAACATGCACGAAGTCATGGCGCGCGGCGGCAAGGTGGTGCTCATCAGCGACGCCGACGGCATCGCCGAGGCGGGCGACGGCTGTATGGCGACGATCGAAATGCCCAAGGTCCACCCGCTGATCGCGCCGCTCGTCTATGCGGTGCCGGTGCAGTTGCTCGCCTACCATGTGGCAGTGGCGAAGGGCACCGACGTCGACCAGCCGCGCAATCTGGCGAAGTCGGTGACGGTGGAGTGACCGCCCCTACGCCGCCTCACCCGGCCTGAAATCGACATGCGCGCCGTCATAGGGAAAACAGCACGCCGCCCTTGGTCTTCTCCGTCATGCCCGCGTCCAGCAACGCATGCACATCGCCATGCGCCGCTTTCACATCGCGCCCCACGCGGCGCGCGACTTCATCGCGCGCTGGCCCGCCACATCGTCGCGCGACGCGGCCCCACCGTGACGCTATTCTCATATCCGGCAGCTTTGTTCAGCATTATCACGAAAAACCGCTGTTCTACAATGCGATGCTCGTTTAGAGCGTCGTGCGTTAAATCGGCAACGCTTCAGTTCCGTTCGTGTCGAGCCCTTCGACTGCCTTGCAGGCGCTCAGGATAAACTTCGACCTTTGGTCGAAGTCGAGACACCCATCGGAGTAGCGCAAGGTCGATGGGTGTCTCGACTTCGCTCGACACGAACGGCAAGATGGCTCAGATTAAACGCGCGCTGCTCTAGCTTCGCGCCCGACTTGATCCCGAACGCGGGACGAGCAAGCGAATCGCGAATGAGGCCGCGCAGTTTCCTGCAACGTTCCGAAACGCCCCCAAGGAGAGAACCCCCATGTGTACCGAAAGAATGGAAGCCGATCGCGACCGCGCCGGAATGCCCGTGGCGCGGCGCAGCTTTGCCGCGCTCGCGGGCGCGGGTGCGCTGATGGCGGCGCTGCCCGCGCGCGCCATGACGGGCAAGCCGGTGAAGGGCCGCGACGTCACGATCACGACCGCCGACGGCGTCTGCGACGCCTATTTCGTTGCGCCCTCCGAGGGCAAGCATCCCGGCGTGATCATATGGCCCGACATCCGCGGGCTGCGCCCCGCCTTTCGCCAGATGGCCGAGCGGCTGGCGGGCGAGGGCTATGCCGTGCTGTGCGTCAACCCCTTCTATCGCTGGCAGAAAGCGCCGGTCGTCGATGCCGAAAATCACTGGGGCGTCGCCGCGGTGCGCGAAAAATTATTCGGCTATCTGAAGCAATTGACGCGACCCCTGGTTGAAACCGACGCGGCGGCGCACGTTGCGTTCCTCGACGCGCAGGCGGAGGTCGATACGGCGCGGGGGATCGGGACGAGCGGTTATTGCATGGGTGGCCCGATGGTCATTTATACCGCGGCGCTGAAGCCCGACCGCGTGCGCGCGGCGGCGAGCTTTCACGGCGGCGGCGTGGGCACCGACAAGCCCGACAGCCCGCACTTGCTGATCCCCGGCACCAGGGCCGGCTATCTGTTCGCGATTGCCGAGGACGACGACAAGGAAAATCCGAACGAGAAGGTTCTGCTGAAATCGGTGCTCGAACCGCGATCGGAGTGGCACGAGGTCGAAGTCTATCCGGCGCAGCACGGCTGGTGCCCGCCCGACGGCCGCGTCTATGACGAAGCGGCGGCCGAAAAGGCATGGAGCCGCCAGCTCGCGCTGTTCGGGGCGAGTTTGTAACGCGGCATAGGACGAATAAAATCGTCATCCCGGCCTTCGCCGGGATGACGGGAAATGGTGTCAGTGCGCGTGCGCGCCGCCGCTCGCGGCATAGCTCGCGTAAACGCGCTGGCCGCCGGGGCCAAAGGTCATCACCTTATAGGCTTCGCGGTGGTCGCCATGCTCCATGCCGGGCGAGCCGATCGGCATTCCGCCGACCGCGAGGCCCTTTACGCCTTTCGGCTTTTCGCGGAGCAGGCGGGCGATGTCTTTCGCAGGCACATGCCCCTCGATCACATAGCCGCCGACGAGCACGGTGTGGCAGCTGCGCAGCGCCTGCGGCACGCCCTGCTTGTCCTTGACTGCCGCCATGTCGGCCGAGTTGACGACGGTGACCTTGCGCCCGAACGACGCCTTCACCTGCTCCAGCCATTTGAGGCAGCAGCCGCAACCCGCGTCGCGGAACATCACCGGGTTCGCGGCGTGCGCGGTGCCGATGATCGCAGCGGATGCGGCGAGGGTGAAGAGGATGCGGCGGACGGGGGCCATTGGGGTTTCTCCTTGGATTCAGTTGCGGCAGGATAACGCCGCCGCGCCGCGGTGCAAGGCGCTTACCCCATCGGATAGAGGATGTCCTTGCTGACCTTGTGCAGCGCCTTCATCACGTCGCCCTCCAGCACCAGCTCCTTTGCATCGAGGATCGGCTGGAGCTGGTCATAGGCGCTTACACCAACGATCGTCGATGCGACAAAGTCATGCTGTTTCGACCAGGCGGTCGCCATCGTCACCGGATGCAGCCCGGCGTCCGCCGCGATCGCCAGATAGCGTTCGGTCGCGGCGAGCGTCTTTTCGTTGACGAAGCGGCGACCCATCGCCGCCTGCCGCCCTTCCATCTGAAGATAGCGCGAAAAGCGCGCGCCTTCCGGGGTCGCGCCGCCCTGATATTTGCCCGACAGTACGCCGCCCGCCAGCGGCGAATAGGGGATCAGGCTGACGCCTTCCTGTCGGCACACCTGCGCCAGCTCATCCTCGAAGCGGCGGTTGTTGAGGCTGAAATTATTCTGGATCGTGTGGTAGCGCGCGACGCCCAGCCGCTCCGACGCCGCGAGCGATTTCATCAGCCCCCAGCTCGTCTCGTTCGAGCAGCCGAGGATGCGCACCTTGCCCATTTGGACGAGGTCGTCGAGCGCGTCCATCATCTCGTCATAGGGCGCATCATGGTCGGGCCAGTGCGTCTGGTAGAGATCGACATAGTCGGTCTGGAGCCGCGTCAGGCTGTCGTCGATCGCCTGAAAGATGTTCCTGCGGTCGAGCGCGGTCATCCCGCCGCGGCACGGAGACCTGAACCAGACATGGCTCGGTCCCGACACCTTGGTCGCAAGGATGATCGCGTCGCGCGCCTTGGTCTTCAGCCAGCGCCCGACGATCTCCTCGGTGCGGCCGACCCATTGGACATCGGGCGGAACCGGATAACCCTCGGCGGTGTCATAGAAATTGATTCCCTCGTCGAAGCAGCGGTCGAGGATGCGATGCGCTTCAGCCTCGTCGGTCTGACTGCCGAAGGTCATCGTCCCCATGCAGATGTCGGATACATGGATGGCGCTCTTGCCAAGGCGGCGGCTTTGCATGGCTCTCTTCTCCGGTCAGGAAGGGGGAGCGCCGTCTTTAGGTTGCAAGCAGCAACCTTGCAATCAGATGAGCAGCGCGAGCGACCCCACGAGCAGCGCCGCCATCGTCCAGTTGAAGGCCCTGAGGCGCGCCGGGCTCGACAACCAGCCGCGCAGCGACACGCCCATCACCGCCCACAGGCTGGTCGAGGGAAGGTTGATGATCCCGAAGATCGCCGCGACGAGCAGCACCGCGCCCAGATTGCGGTCGGGGGCGTAGAGTGCGATCGCGGTCAGCGCCATCGACCAGGCTTTCGGATTCACCCACTGGAACAGCACCGCCTGGAAAAAGCTCATCGGTTTGCCGCGCATGCCTCCGTCGGCGGCGGGGGCGGCGGCATGGGCGATCTTCCACGCGAGCCAGAGCAGATAGGCGACGCTCACCACCTTGAGCACGAGGTTCAGCACCGGGAACAGGTCGAACAGCCCCATCAGCCCGACGCCGACCAGCACGATCATCACCGTGAACCCAATCCCCACGCCGAGCGCATGCGGCACGGTGCGGCGCAGCCCGAAATTGGCGCCGGACGCCATCAGCATCATGTTGTTCGGCCCCGGCGTGATCGACGAAACGAGCGCGAAGGCGGAGAGTGCGGCGAGGGTGGTCTGGTTCATGGACGCAATATAATGGGTTTCGATAAGCGACGGATTGCAAAGATGGGGCGCATTCGGTTAGATTGTGCAATCCATGACCAGAACGGACGCCATTGGCCGCAAGATATTGCACGAACTCTCGCGCAACGGGCGAATCTCGAACCTCGAGCTTGCCGATCGTGTCGGCCTTTCCCCCTCGGCCTGCCTGCGCCGGGTGCAGGAACTCGAACGCAGCGGGGTGATCAAGGGCTATCGCGCGGTGATCGACCCGGCCAAGCTCGGCCTGACCTTCCTCGCCTATGTCACCGTGGGCCTGTCGTCGCACACCAAGAAATCGCAGGCCGATTTCGAGGCGGCGATGGCCGAGGCGCCCGAAGTGCGCGAATGCCACAATGTCACGGGCACGATCGAGTATCTGCTGCGCGTCGAGACCGCGGATCTCGCAAGCTACAAGCATTTCCATACCGAGGTGCTGGGCGTGCTGCCGCAGGTGCATTCGATCACCACCTATGTGCTGATGGACTCGCCGAAGGACGAACGAGCCTGACTGTCATTGCGAGGAGGGAAGCGACGCGGCAATCTCCAGCGATCGGCCTTGCGCCGGGCCGATCGCTGGAGATTGCTTCGCTCCGCTCGCAATGACGATCCATCGGGTCGGGGTGGCTTGAATGCGGAGACTGCCAGCCGCATATCGGTTTCATGCCGAAACTCTCTTTTCTCGACCTCGTGCCTGTGACCGATACCGGCACGATCGCCCGGTCGCTCGCCAACGCCGCCGAGCTCGCCCGCCATGCCGAGACGCTCGGCTATCACCGCTATTGGGTCGCCGAGCATCACGGCATGACGGGGATTGCGAGCGCCGCGACCGCAGTGGTGCTCGCGCATATCGGGCAGGCGACGTCGAAAATTCGCATCGGCGCGGGCGGCATCATGCTGCCCAACCATGCGCCGATGGTGATCGCCGAGCAGTTCGGCACGCTCGAGGCGCTGTTTCCGGGCCGCATCGACCTGGGCCTGGGGCGCGCGCCGGGGTCGGACCAGCGCGTCGCGCGCGCGCTGCGCCGCACTCTTGCCGGCGACGAGCGGCAGTTTCCGCAGGATGTGCTGGAGCTTCAGGCGTTTCTGGCCGGCGACGAACAGCTCGGCATCACCGCGGTGCCGGGGGCGGGCACGCATGTCCCGCTGTGGATATTGGGGTCGAGCACGTTCGGCGCGCAGCTCGCGGCGATGCTTGGCCTGCCCTATGCCTTCGCCAGCCATTTCGCGCCCGATGCGCTCGATGAGGCGCTCGACATTTATCGCCGCCAGTTCAAGCCGTCGGCGCAGCTTGCCGAGCCCTATGCCGCGGCGGCGTTCAACGCTTTCGCGGCCGATACCCGCGAGGAGGCCGAATTGCTGGCCAGTTCGCAGCAACAGGCCTTCGTCGCGCTGCGCACCGGCAATCCCGGCCGGATGCGGCCGCCGCTTGCGGGTTACAAGGACGGCCTGCCGCCGAACGCACGCGCGATCCTCGATCATGTGCTGCAATGCTCGGCGATCGGGACGGTCGACGACATCGCGGCGGGCCTTAAGGGCTTCGTCGCGCGCACCGGCGTCGATGAGGTGATTATCGCGTCGTCGATCTACGACCATGCGGCGCGCAAACATTCGCTCGCACTGACGATGGAAGCCTTGAAAGCGCTGCAATAAATCCTCCCTGTGGCGAAGCCATGGGGAGAGGGACCGCCGCCGCAGGCGGTGGTGGAGGGGCCGCGACGGTAGCGCCAAAGCCCCTCCGTCAGCGCTTCGCGCTGCCACCTCCCCATCGCTGCGTGACAGGGAGGAGCGAGAACGCCCCCCGTGTTGACGCGCCTCCGGCACCGGCAGTATAGGGGCGGTCCGACCAAGGGCGGCCCGAACGGGGTCGCCTTTTTACTTTTGACGGAAAGGTGCCTGCCATGTCGATCACGCCGCTGATGCCCGTTTATCCCCGGTGCGCTGTGCGTCCGGTGCGCGGCGAAGGCGCCTATCTGATCGGCGAGCGCGGCGAGCGTTATCTGGATTTCGCGAGCGGCATCGCGGTCAATCTGCTCGGCCACGGCCATCCGCATCTGACCAGGGCGATTCAGGAGCAGGCGGCGACGCTGATGCACGTGTCGAACCTCTATGGCAGCCCGCAGGGCGAAGCCTTTGCCCAGCGCCTTGTCGACAACACCTTCGCCGACACCGTCTTTTTCACCAACTCGGGCGCCGAAGCGGTCGAATGCGCGATCAAGACCGCGCGCGCTTATCATTCGAGCGCGGGCAACGCCGAAAAGCATAATCTCATCACCTTCAACAACGCCTTCCACGGCCGCACGCTCGGCACGATTTCGGCGACCAATCAGGAAAAGCTGCGCAAGGGGTTCGACCCGCTGCTGCCCGGTTTCGCTTACGCGCCGTTCGACGACCTCAACGCCGCGCTCGACCTGGTCGATGACCATACGGCGGGTTTCCTGATCGAGCCGGTGCAGGGCGAGGGCGGTATCCGCCCGGCGTCGCAACCCTTCCTCCAGGGGCTGCGCGACATCTGCAACGAACGCGACCTGATGCTGATCTTCGACGAAGTTCAGTGCGGCGTCGCGCGCACCGGCACGCTTTACGCCTATGAGCAGTACGGGATCGCGCCCGACATCATGGCGACCGCCAAGGGCATCGGCGGCGGCTTCCCGCTGGGCGCGTGCCTTGCGACCGAAAAGGCGGCGCGGGGGATGGTGATCGGCACCCACGGATCGACCTATGGCGGCAATCCGCTGGCGATGGCGGCGGGGCAGGCGGTGTTCGACGTGATTCTGGAGGACGGCTTTCTCGAGTCGGTCAAGGCAACCGGCGAGCGGCTGCGCGGCGCGCTCGAACAGCTGATCCCGAACCACGACCAGCTGTTTGAAAGCGTGCGCGGCATGGGGCTGATGCTCGGCGTCAAGATGCGCTCGGACAGCCGCGCTTTCGTTGCGCATCTGCGCGACAATCACGGGCTGCTCACCGTTGCGGCGGGCGACAATGTCGTGCGCGTGCTGCCGCCGCTCAACATCGAACAGTCGCACATCGACGAGTTTGTCGAGAAACTGTCGGCGGGCGCGGCGAGCTACACGCCGCCCGAAGCATGATTGTCATTGCTCCGTTCGTGTCGAGCCCTTCGACTGCCTTGCAGGCGCTCAGGATGAACTTCGGCCCAATGGCCGAAGTCGAGACACCCAACGGCAGCGCGCGAACTCACGGCATCTCGACTTCGCTCGATGCGAACGGGGAGGTAACATGCGGCATTTCCTGAATCTCGCCGACGCCGGCGGCGATGCCGTCGCCGCGATGATCGCCGACGCGATCGACCGCAAGGCGGCGCGCGCGGGCTGGCCCAAGGCGCGGCCCGACGCCGACAGGCCGCTGGCCGATCATGTGCTGGCAATGGTGTTCGAGAAGAACTCGACGCGCACGCGCGCCTCGTTCGACATCGCGATCCGCCAGTTGGGCGGCGTGCCGATGATCCTCGACGCGGGCACGACGCAGCTCGGCCGCGGCGAGACGATTGCCGACACGGCGCGCGTGCTGTCGCGCTATGCCGATGCAATCATGATCCGCACCGACGATCACGCCAAGGCCGAGGAACTGGCCGAATATGCGAGCGTCCCCGTCATCAACGGCCTGACCGATCTGTCGCACCCGTGCCAGATCGTCGCCGACTTGCTGACGATCGTCGAGAGCGGCAAGGCGCTGCCGGGGCTGGAGCTTGCGTGGCTCGGCGACGGCAATAATGTCCTCGCCTCGCTGATCGAGGCGGCGGGATTGTTCGCCTTCAACGTGCGCGCGGGCGTGCCGCAGGGCTATGAACCCGACGCAGGCTTCGTCGAGGCGGCGCGCGCGAAGGGCGTTCGCATCGACATCGTCCGCGATGCGCGCGAGGCCGTCGCGGGCGCCGATCTGGTCGTTACCGATACCTGGGTTTCGATGGGGCAGGACCATGCGCACAACAAGGTCGCGGCGATGGCCCCTTTTCAGGTCGACGAGCGGCTGATGGCGGGGGCGAAGGATGATGCGGTCTTTCTCCACTGCCTGCCCGCGCATCGGGGCGAAGAGGTGGTCGATGCGGTGATCGACGGCGCGCAGTCGCGCGTGTGGGACGAAGCCGAAAACCGCGTCCACGCGCAAAAGTCGATCCTGCTGTGGGCGCTGGGAAAGCTGTAAGGCGAAAAGCGTGAGTGAAACGATCGAAACCTGGTTCGACCAGCCGCTGCTCTTCACCATCGCGGCGCGTCATGTGCGCGGACGCCTCGTGCGGCTGGGGCCGGTGCTGAACACCATCATGTCGGCGCACAGCTATCCGCCGGTCGCCGAAAAGCTGCTCGCCGAGGCGCTGGTGCTGACCGTGCTGCTCGGCTCGACGCTCAAGACCGAGGGGAGCCAGCTGACCTTGCAGGCGCAGACCGGCGGCGGGCCCGTCGAGCTGCTCGTGTGCGATTACAAGGCGGGCGAGCTGCGCGGCTATCTGAAGTTCGATGCCGACCGGCTGGCCGAAATCGGGTCCGACCCCACGCTGTTCGCGCTGTTCGGCGAAGGCTTCCTTGCCATCACTTTTGACCAGGCGGCGACGGGCGAGCGCTATCAGGGCATCGTTCCGCTCGAAGGATCGTCGATTGGCGATGCCGCCGAACATTATTTCGAGCAATCCGAACAGATCCCCAGCCTGATCAGCCTTGCCGCGCGCCACGATGCCGAGGCCGGCTGCGTCGCGGGCGGGCTGCTGCTCCAGCATCTGCCCGAAGGCGAGGTGGGGCGCGACCGGCTGCACGTCCGGCACGACCATCCCGAATGGGACCACGCCAGGACGATCGCCGCGACGCTCAATGCCGAGGAACTCACCGATCCCGCAACCTCGCTCGAAACGCTGGCATGGCGGCTGTTTCACGAGGATGAGGTGCGCGTCGAACCCGGCGCTGCGGTGGCGCGCGGCTGTCGGTGCAGCACCGATTATTTCGCGGGCGTGCTGGCGCAATTCCCGCTGGCCGAGCGCGCGGAGATGGCCGACGACAAGGGCGAGATCGTCGTCGATTGCGCCTTTTGTTCGCGCTTCTTTCCCATTCCGCTCGCCGAGATCGCCGGGCACGATCGCGCCGATTGAGGATAACCGACGCCACGCCGCGCGGTGAACGGGGGTGTTTCGGCGGCAAGCGGTTGAAATGGCGCGAGCGCGTTGCTAGCTTGGGATCGAGCAGGGTCGCAATCCGTCGCTCACGCAGCCCATGGACCAACGAATGGCGATCTTCTCTCCCCTGGCACGAATCGCGTTGATGGCGCTCGGTCTTGCGGGCGCGGGCGCCGTTCCGGCGCAGGCGCCGTCGCTGGCGATGCTCGACCGCCTCGAAAAAGGGAGCTGGCAGCTGCGCGAGCGCGGCTCGAACGGCGTGGTGCAGACGATGTGCCTCGGCGATGCGCGCCGGATGATCCAGATCTACCATCCGCGCGGCACCTGCTCGCGCTATGTCATCGAGGACACGCCCGACGCGGTGACGGTTCATTATACCTGTCCCGGCGCGGGCCACGGCCGCACGACGATCCGCAGCGAAACCAACCGGCTCGTCCAGATCGACACGCAGGGGATTGCCGAAGGCAAGCCCTTTTCGCAGGCGATCGAGGCGCGCCGCACCGGCGGCTGCTGACCTGGGACCAATCGCCATTCAGCTCTGTAGGTCTGCAAATGGCGGCCTTGTGCGCTTCCGCTGCTCCCGTGCAAGAAGCACGCTACGCTCCGGATCACGGAACACCACCATTTTCGACTCGCCGACTTCTGAATGTCGATCGGCCCTAATCAGATGTTAACCATCAGGGGTTAAAGGGGACGCACGGCATACCGATGTGTGCCCTTCTCCCTAACGGCGTTTGCGCCGACCTGGGCCGTGCGGCGATCGCTTCGCGGCCCGTTTCTTTGGTGCGCGGCGGCCCTTGCGCGCCTCGCGGGCGGCGCCTATCTGGCGCCGATGCAGAATATGTCCGGAAAATCGGCGATCGTCCTCCTGTCGGGCGGGCTCGACTCGATGGTCTGTGCCGGCCTCGCGCGCGAGGCGGGGGCGCGGATCGTCGCGCTGACGATCGACTATAACCAGCGGCACCGGGTCGAGCTGGAATCGGCGGCGCGCATTGCCGATCATGTCGGCGCCGCCGAGCACATCGTCCTGCCGCTCGACCTTCGCCGGTTCGGCGGGTCGGCGCTGACCGATGACATCGATGTGCCGAAGGAGGGGGTCGGGACCGACATTCCCGTAACCTATGTCCCCGCGCGCAACCTGATTTTCCTGTCGCTGACGCTGGGGCTGGCCGAGGCGCGGCAGGCCGCTGACATCGTGATCGGGGTCAACGCGCTCGACTATTCGGGTTATCCCGACTGCCGCCCCGCATTCATTCAGGGGTTCGAGAAGCTTGCCGCGCTCGCGACGCGCGACGGCGATCGGGGAGTATCTTTTCGGATTCACGCCCCGCTTCAGCATATGACCAAGGCCGACATCGCCGCCGAAGCGGCGCGGCTCGGCATGGATGCGGCGATGAGCTGGTCCTGTTACGACCCGACGCCCGAGGGTCTGCACTGCGGGTCGTGCGACAGCTGCCGCCTGCGCCGCAAGGGTTTTGCCGACGCCGGACTCGCCGATCCGACGTGCTACGCCTGAACCCATGGTCTATTCGGTCAAAGAGATTTTCCTGACCCTGCAAGGGGAGGGGGCGCAGGCGGGCCGCCGCGCGGTATTCTGCCGCTTTGCCGGATGCAATTTGTGGACCGGGCGCGAACAGGATCGCGCGCAAGCCATCTGCCGTTTCTGCGACACTGATTTCGTCGGCACCGACGGGACGCTGGGCGGCAAATACAGGAGCGCGGCGGCGCTCGCCGATATCATCGCCGAAAGCTGGGGCGAGGGCCGCGAAGACCGTTATGTCGTGCTCACCGGCGGCGAGCCGATGTTGCAGGTCGACGAGGCGCTGATCGACGCGCTCCATGCGCGCGGCTTTGCGATCGCGATCGAAAGCAACGGCACATTGCCGATTCCGCGCAGCATCGACTGGATCTGCGTCAGCCCGAAAGCGGGAAGCGAACTGGTGCAATCGAGCGGCGACGAACTCAAACTCGTCTGGCCGCAGCCTGGCAGCGACGTCGCGAAGCTCGCCGCCCTCGATTTCAAGCATCGGCTCGTGCAACCGCTTGACGATCCGAACGCGGCCGCCAATGTGCAGGCGTGCATCGACCTGGTGATGGCCGATCCGCGCTGGCGCCTGTCGCTCCAGACGCACAAGAGCCTGGGGCTGCGATAGCGCCTACTCGCCCTTTTTCGCGGGAACGTCAGGGGTGACAGCCTTTTTGGCGGCGGGCATGTCGACCGCATCGGGGTTCTCGTCGGCCTCGGCGGGCGGCGCGGCCTCGTCCTCGCTTTCGTCGGACTCGGCGGCCTTCTTCGCCGTTCCATCGTCGGGGACGCTGTTGTCGACGGCGGTGCCGTCGCCGACCGCATCGTCGAGGATGATCATCGAATCGCTGACCGATCCGGGCTGGACTTCGACCGCGTCGAGCTTCGTCGTCGACGTGCCGCCGGTGTCGCTGCCGCCGCAAGCGGCAAGGCCGAGGAGAAGGAGCGAGGGAAGCAGAATGCGGGTCATGCGCCGGTCCTAATCGCTCGGCCGCAGCTTGTCGAGAAAGGCGGGAAGCGTCGCAGCCAGCGCGGCATCGACCTCGGCAAAATCGGCCGCCTTGCCCAGCGCGGCGAGACTGGTCACGGGATATTCGGCGATGCCGCACGGCACGATGCCGGTGAAATGGGCCAGGTCGGGCGCAACGTTCAGCGAAAAGCCGTGCATCGTCACCCAGCGTTTGACGCGCACGCCAATCGCGCCGATCTTGGCCTCGCGCCCCCGTGCGTCGTCGGTCCAGATGCCGATGCGTCCTTCGGCCCGCCGCGCCGCGACGCCGAGCAGCGCGAGCGCATCGATCACCCAGCCTTCGAGCGCATGGACATAAGCGCGCACATCGCGGCCACGGCGCGTCAGGTCGAGCTGGACATAGCCGACGCGCTGGCCGGGGCCGTGATAGGTGTAACGTCCGCCGCGTCCCGCGTCATAGACGGGAAAGCGTGGATCGAGCAGTTCGGCGGGATCGGCGCTCGTCCCCGCAGTATAAAGCGGCGGATGCTCGATCAGCCAGATGCGTTCGCCGCTTTCGCCCGCATGGATCGCGGCGGCGCGCGCGTCCATGTCGGCGAGCGCCACGGCATAGTCGGTGAGGCCGGGGCTGACGGTCCATTGGGGCTGGGAAAGCGACGGCATGGCGCGGGCTATCTGGCGCGTCGCGGCCCGCCGCGCAAGGCCCGGCGGAACAAAGTGCGACAGGGCTGGACAGATGCGGCGAACATCGTCACCTTCCCCGCAACGGGGAAATCGAAAAATCACGGGGTATCAATGACAAAATTCGACATGGGCGCGGCGTGGGACGACACCTTGCTGTTGCTCAAATCGCATACGGCGCTGATCGTCGCGATCGCGGGCGTCTTTTTCTTCCTGCCCGCGCTCGCTTTTGCCTGGTTCGGACCCGTGCCCGTCGAGCCGCCCGCGGGCGCCGATTTCGACCAGCTGATGACGGCTTTTCGGGAAAGCTTCCGCCAGATGATCCCCGGCCAGATCGTCGTCGCGCTCTGCACGATGGTCGGCACGGCGGCGATTCTGCGGCTGTGGCTGGCGCGCACGGGGATCAGCGTCGGCGAGGCGCTCACCTTTGGCCTCATGCTTTTCCCGACAATGCTGGCGGTGCAGATTCTGACCGGCATCGCGATCGGCATTGGCGTCATCCTGCTGATCCTTCCGGGCCTCTATCTCGTCGGCCGCCTCGCGCTCGTCGCGCCGGCGATCGCCGATCGGGCGATCTACAATCCGTTCGAGGCGATCCGCGCGAGCTGGGAGCTGACCCGGAACAATGGCTGGGCGGTCTTTTTCTTCCTGCTCCTCGTCGGGCTGGTCATCTTCATTGCCGCGCTCATCGTCGGCGGCGTGCTGTCGGTCATCGTCGGCAGCGAGCCCGGATTCGGCCGGATGGTCGGCGGGTTCGTCGAAGCGGCGTTCGGCGCGATCGGCAGCCTTTTCTCGATCGCCGTCGCGGCCGCCGCCTATCGCCAGCTGGCGCTGCGCAGCGCGTCCGACGTGTTTCAGTGAGGCGCGCCGATCGAAACGGATAGAAAAGGCGTGGATCGCGCGACGTCCAAAGGGCTCTCACCCGCATCGAATTGAAGGAAAGATGGTTCGACAACAGGGGGAAGTGACATGAATAAAATGACGATCGGCGCCGCCTTTTCAGAGACGTTCGCGTTTCTGAAGGCCAATTGGACGCAGATGCTGCTGTGGGTCGGCGGGGCGCTGATCCTCGTCGGCCTGCTCGGCTATCTGCTGTTGGGATCGACCTTTTCGGCGATGGCGATGGCGCCAAACGATCCGTCGCTCATCATGGGCGCCTTCGGCCGGATCGGTCTTTTCGCTCTCATCGCCGCGGTCATATTCTACGGCGTTTCGATGCTCATCTGGCGCGGCGGGATGCATCCCGGCGACGCGCCCAATTTCGCATGGGCGTTCCAGGCCGGTCCGGCGCTGGCCTTTGGCATGATCGTGATCATGATTGCCGCCTATATCGTCATTTTCATCGTCATGCTTGTCCTGACGCTGATTTTCGGCGCGGCGCTCGGGGGCATGGGGGCGCTTTCGCCCGCGGCGCTGGAATCGGGTGGTGCGGGAGCGATCGGCGGCGGCGCGATCTTTGTGATGATCCTCGTCTATATCGCCATCATCGTCTTCATGCTGTGGCTCCAGGGCCGCTTCATGGTTGCGGGGCCGGTGATGGCCGACCGGCTGACGCGCAATCCGGTGACGGGACTTGGCGAATCATGGCGGCTGACCGGACCCTCGCAGTGGGTGATCGTCGGTTTCTACCTGATCTTCACCATCGGCGTCGTCGCCTATGCGTTCGTCGCCGGCATGATTTTCGGTGGTATTCTGGGAGCGATCGCCGGGGGTTCGGTCGTCGGCGCGATGCTGACGATGATCGTCATGGCAGCGCTCGTCTATCTGCCGATCATGATGCTGTCATTCTCGGTGCCGGTCGGCGTCTACCGTGCCATCGCGCCGCGCGCATCGGGCGACATCTTCGCCTGATCGCCATCGACAAACAGGAAAGGGTGCTCCGTCGCCGGGGCGCCCTTTTCAGCTCCACTTGGCGAGCGGCGGCAGGCTCATCAGGATGGCATCGATATTGCCGCCGGTCTTGAGCCCGAACAGCGTTCCGCGGTCGTAGACGAGGTTGAACTCGGCATAGCGGCCGCGCCACACGAGCTGTGCGTCGCGCTCGGCGTCAGTGAAGGGCTGGTTCATCCGACGCCGCACAATGCGCGGGAAAATGTCGAGAAACGCCTCGCCGACCGCCTTCGTCAGCTGGAAATTGCGGTCGAACTCGACATCGTCGTTGCATTCGAGATGGTCGTAGAAGATGCCGCCGACCCCACGGTGGACGCCGCGGTGCGGGATATAGAAATAGTCCTCGGCCCATCTGGCATAGCGTTCATAGACATCGGGACCAAAGGGTGCGCAGGCGGCGCGCAGCCGCGCGTGGAACGCGTCGGTGTCCTCCTGGTACGGAATCGGTGGATTGAGGTCGGCGCCGCCACCGAACCAGCGCTTCGTCGTCGCGAGGAAGCGCGTGTTCATATGCACCGCAGGGACGTGCGGGTTCGCCATATGCGCGACGAGGCTGATCCCGGTCGCAAAGAAGCGGGGGTCGTCGCCTGCGCCATGGATCGACGCCGCGAAGTCGGGGGCGAACTCGCCGCCGACGGTCGAGACATTGACGCCGACCTTCTCGAACACCTTGCCCGTCATCGCCCCGCGCACGCCGCCGCCTCCTTCGCCGGGCTCCAGTCCCTCGGCCTCGCGATCCCATGGCGTATAAACGAAACGCGCGTCGCTGCCCGCTTCGGCCTCGATCGCCTCGAACTCGGCGCAGATGCGGTCTCGAAGCGATTCGAACCAGTCGCGCGCCGTCTGTTGCTGCGGGTCGAGCGGGATCATGCCGGAAAGCCTTTCGTTTGCCTGAGCGCCTCGGCGAGCGCGATGCCAGCCGCGACTGCAACATTCAAGGATCGAAAGCCCGGCTGCATGGGAATCGCGACCCGCGCGGCGGCGGCGGCGTGAACATGCGGCGGGACGCCCGAACTTTCGGAGCCGAACAGCAGCAGATCACGCGGTGCAAAGGTAAAGTGGGGAAGCGGAACGCCGCCGACGGTGGTCAGAAGTACCAGCCGCCTGCCGTTGCCGTGCGACCAGCTATGAAAACCGTCCCAATCGGCGTGGCGCCGGACATCGGCGCGCGGCGCATAATCCATGCCCGCGCGCTTGAGCGCAGCATCGCCGAACGGAAAGCCGCAAGGTTCGATGACATGGACGGGCACGCCAAAACAGGCGGCGGTCCGCAGGATCGTGCCGACATTGCCGGCGATGTCGGGCTGGAACAGCGCAATCTCCATGCTGTCGCCATAATGTTGAAGGCGCTGCGAATCGAGGGGCTTGCGCCGCCATTTGCAGCGCCGCGGGCGAAGCGGAAATTGCCTGTTGGCAAGCCCGGACTGTGCGGCTATCAGGCCCGCAATTCCCGGAGGGGCCGCCGGGTTGCGCGCTTTCGTGCGCGTGCAACGGGGCGGGCCATTCCTTCGCGAACGATTTTTTGGTTCACCCATGCAAGGGCAGTCGAATGGCCAGTGAAACTGAACGCAACGCCGGTATCGAGGATGGCGTCCGTCGCCGGGATTTCATCAATATAGCGGCGGTGAGTTTCGCGGGTGTCGGGGCGGTTGCGGTCGTGCTGCCCCTCGTCAACCAGATGAACCCGTCGGCCGACGTGCTTGCACTGTCGTCGACCGAAATCGACATTTCGGCGATCGGCACAGGGCAGGCGATCAAGACGAGCTGGCGCAAGCAGCCGGTGTTCGTGCGCAATCTGACCGCCGCCGAGATCGCCGAGGCGAACAGCGTGCCGATGAGCGACCTGCGCGAGCCGCAGACGCTCGCCGAGCGCACCAAACCCGGCAAGGAAAACTGGCTGATCACGCTGGGCGTCTGCACCCATCTGGGCTGCGTTCCGCTCGGCGCCGCCGAGGGTGAGAACCGCGGCGACTTCGGCGGTTATTTCTGTCCCTGCCACGGTTCGCACTACGACACCGCGGCGCGCATCCGCAAAGGTCCGGCGCCCACCAACCTGGTCGTGCCGCCCTATGAATTCACCAGCGACACCGTCGTGACGATCGGCTGAGGAGCGAGATAAGATGAGCTTTCCCTGGGCCAAGCAATATGAACCCCGGCAGCCGCTGATGAAGTGGCTGGACGAGAAGCTGCCGCTGCCGCGCCTCGTCTATAATGCGATCGGCGCCGGTTATCCGGTGCCGCGCAACCTCAACTATTTCTGGAACTTCGGCGTTCTCGCCGGCGCCGCGCTGGTGATCCAGATCGTCACCGGCATCGTGCTCGCGATGCACTATGCCGCCAATGCCGGGGTCGCCTTCAATTCGGTCGAGCATATCATGCGCGACGTCAACGCCGGCTGGTTCATCCGCTATGCGCATATGAACGGCGCGAGCATGTTCTTCATCGTCGTCTATCTGCACATTTTCCGCGGCCTTTATTACGGGTCGTACAAGGCGCCGCGCGAAATGGTGTGGTTGCTCGGCGTCGTGATCTTCCTGTTGATGATGGCGACCGCCTTCATGGGCTATGTGCTTCCCTGGGGCCAGATGAGCTTCTGGGGCGCGCAGGTCATTACCGGCTTCTTCTCGGCGATCCCGATCGTCGGCGAGCCGATCCGCCAGTGGCTGCTCGGCGGCTTTGCGCCCGACAATGCGGCGCTCAACCGCTTCTTCTCGTTGCACTATCTGCTGCCCTTCGTGATTGCGGGGGTCATCATCCTGCACATCTGGGCGCTGCACATTCCGGGGTCGAACAACCCCACGGGGATCGAGGTGAAGGACGAACAGGACACCGTTCCCTTCCATCCCTATTACACGGCGAAGGACGGTTTCGGCGTCGGCGTTTTCCTGCTCGTCTTTGCGGCGCTGACCTTCTTCACGCCGAACCTGCTTGGCCACGCCGACAATTATATCCCGGCGAACCCGCTTTCGACTCCCGCGCACATCGTACCCGAATGGTATTTCTGGCCCTTCTACGCGATCCTGCGCGCCTTCACTTTCAACTTCCTGTGGATCGACGCGAAACTGTGGGGCGTTATCGCGATGTTCGCGGCGATCGCGCTGCTCTTCTTCCTGCCCTGGCTCGACAGCTCGCCGGTGAAGTCGTCGACCTATCGCCCGCTTTATCGCATCTTCTTCTGGGTGCTGGTGGCCGACGTCGTGCTGCTCGCAATCTGTGGCAAGATGCCCGCGGAACAGCCTTGGGTCATCCTCAGCCAGATTGGCTCCATCTATTATTTCGCGCACTTCCTGATCATTCTGCCGATCGTGTCACGCATCGAGCGACCTCTGCCGATGCCCAACTCGATCACGGAAGCGGTCCTTGCAAAGCATGCCGACGACAAGTCGGCGGCCACGGCCTGAGCGCCGGACATTTATAGGAGCTGATACAGCCATGGTTCGTCCGCTCGGTTTTCTCGTCGGTCTGGGTTTCATTACGGCGCTGATCTTTGCGATCTTCACGACGCCGCTGAAGAATGAGCCCAACGCCGCCTATAGTTTCGTCAAGCATCCCAGGCATCTGGAGCTGGCCAGCGACGGTCTGATGCCGCACTGGGATCTGGCGCAGCTCCAGCGCGGGATGCAGGTGTACAAGGAGGTCTGCTCGGCCTGCCACAGCCTGAACCTCGTCGCCTTCCGCAACATTCAGGATCTGGGCTACACCGAAGGCCAGGTGAAGACCTTTGCCAAGGGTTTCCAGGTGCCGTCGATCAACCCCGACACGGGTGAGCCCGCGACGCGGGATGGACTGCCTTCGGACTATTTCCCGGCACCCTATGCCAATGATGTCGCCGCGCGCGCCGCGAACAACAACGCGCTGCCGCCCGATCTGTCGCTGATCACCAAGGCGCGCGAGGGCGGCAAGGACTATGTCTATTCGCTGCTGACCGGCTATCAGAACCCGCCCGCCAATCTGCCGAAGGAACTGCGTCCGGGTACGGGGCTGCATTACAACCCCTATTTCCCGAACCTGAACCTTGCGATGGCGAAGCCACTGTCCGACGGGCAGGTGACCTATGCTGACGGCACCAAGGCGACGGTCGACCAGATGGCGAAGGACGTGACCGCCTTCCTCGTCTGGACCGCCGAGCCGAAGCTGGTGAAGCGCGTACAGGTGGGCTGGGCGGTGGTCGGCTTCCTGCTGATCTTCACCGTGCTGACCTATTTGTCGTATCGCAATATCTGGGCAGACAAGAAGCATTGAGCGTCGGGGAGGGCGACCGTTCGATGATCGCCCTCCCGCCGCAGCCCGACCTCGACCTCGCGTCGCTCGTTCGTACGATCCCGGACTTTCCAAAGCCGGGTATCCAGTTCCGCGACATCACCACGCTGATCGGCGACGCCGCCGGGTTCAGCGAGAGCGTCCGCCGCCTGAGTGCGCGCGCGGCCGTGCACCGACCCGACCTGATCGTCGCGGTCGAGGCGCGCGGCTTCCTGTTCGGTGCCGCGATGGCGACGGCGATGGGGCTGGGCGTCGTCCCGGTCCGCAAGGCGGGCAAGCTGCCCGGCGTCACCATCGGTGTCGATTACGAACTCGAATATGGCACCGACCGGCTCGAACTCCACGAAGGCGCGGTGCTGCCCGGCCATCGCGTCGTCCTGATCGACGATCTGCTCGCGACCGGCGGCACAATCCTCGCGACGGCGACGTTGATGCAAAGCGTCGGGGCCGAGGTTGCCGCCGCGCTGTTCGTGATCGACCTGCCCGATCTGGGCGGATCGGCCCGGCTGGGCGCGGCGGGACTGGCGTGCGAGACGCTCATTGCCTTTGATGGGGATTGACGCTCGCGCTGTCGGTCGACGGAGATAAAGCGAGGCGCTTTTCATAGCGCCAAACGTCGAGTGCGAAAACGCCATCCGGCAGGGGCAGCTTGCTGGTGTAAATACCGGCGCGATGCCAACCGCATTTTTCATAGAAGCGCGCCGCGCGTTCATTGCCTATCGCGCAAGCGAGCCAGGCCGTCACGACCGCTTGTTCGGCCAGCCTTGCTTCCGCATCCTCGATCAGCATCTGCGCAAGCCCGCTCCCTCGCGCTCGTGCATCGACATAGAATTGATTGAGTTCATCGCCCTCGCAAAGCGAAAAGCCGAGCGGATCGCCCTCCTTTCCGACGACGCGCAACTGCCCGCCTGCAATCTCGAGCCTCTCCAGAAAATGTTCATAGGTCCGTACCTTCGCCAGCACCTCGGGCAAAATCCCGTGATGTGCGTCCTGCCAGCCGTCATGCCAAAGCCGTGCCAGGGGAGTGATGTCCGCCGCGACCGCATTACGCACGTCCGATCGCATCATTTCTGCCCCGGGCAGCCCAGAAGCGGATTCGGATGTTCGGCATCGCAACCACCACTGCCATAGCTGCGCGTGATGATTTCCAGCAGATGCCCGTCGGGATCGTCGAAATAGAGTCCGCGACCATCGTCCCAGCGATTGATGGCGCCGGGCTGTGTGCGAAAGGGGTCGGCCCAATAGGGAAGGTCGCGCGCGCGGATGCGGTCGAAAATGGCATCGAACTCGGCCTCGCTCACGCGGAACGCGAAATGACGGGAACTGATCGGTGGGGTATCGGGCAAGAAATCGAGCGACGTTTCGCCAATCGCAAGGACGGTGAAATGTGCGAGCTTGCGCGCCGGAGGAAGGCCGAGGATCTCCGCGAGAAAAGCCGTGCTCGCTTCGGGATCGCTTGCATGCACGATGGTATGATCGAGGATTACCGTCATGCCGTCAGCATAGCAAAGCGCCATGACAATGCCAGTTCACAACGCCGCAGACGTCTTGCCTGACACCACGGCTGCTGTTCTCACCCCACGAGAAAGTCCGCGCCGAAGCGCGGGCTATCGCGCGCGTGGTAAATGGATTGCGCTTAAAAGGGCAGCCAGTTCTGCTTCTTGCGGAACTTCATATAGCCGACATTGGCGCCCAACCGCGCGCCGACGCCGACGCGGATCGGGATCAGCACCACGTCGCCGCGGCGCAGATAGCTGGCGTTGAAGCCGCCCACCAGATAGGCGGCGCCTTCGCCTGCCGGATAGCGCTTATAGAGGTCTTCGCTGTCGAAAAGATTATAGACGAGGACGAAGGTGTTGCCGGCATTGGCCCCCGCATCGAAGCCGATCGACGGGCCGGTCCAATAGACGGGAAGTTCGCCTTCGACCTTGTGGTATAGCGTCCCCGAACCGTAACGCACGCCGAGCACCAGCGCGCCCCCGGCTTCGCGCCCGACGATATAGGCGTTGGGCTCGCCCTGTTCCTTCAATATGTCCTCGATCATTGCAGCGAGGCCCTGCGCGCCCTTTCCGAACACACCCTCGGCGGCGCCGATCAGATCGTCCTTCTTGTAGGTCGATCCCGGAGCGGCCGCGGCGGACGCGACATCGGCGTCCTCGTCGTCGGGGGTTGCGGCGGCGACCGGTGTTTCGCTGGTCTGCTGATCGCCAGTGGCCAGATCGCTGTCATAGGATTCGCTCGGCGGTGGTTCGCTCGTCGCGGGGGGCGGCGCGGGATTGTCCAGATCGGAATCGATCTGCATGTTGCTGGGATCGATCTCGCGCATTTGTGCGGCTGTCGGAACGGGCGCCAGCGCGAGACTGATCGACGCCATCGTCGCCAGGATCAGGCCGAAGAAACTCTTACGCATAGCGAACCCCCAGGTAAAACAGTGCCGTCGCGGCGAACCCCGCGTTAATCATGACTCGCTTTGCCGGGTGGGCAATGAACGGGCGATGACCCGACTCGATTTTGCGCCAGACCGAATCGATTGGCCGGTGAAATCCCGGTGGAAGCGTGAAAATGCTCCATCTTTGGCGTTGCGGGGGGCGAAGCGCATGGCTATAGCGACCCGCCTAGGCCAAACCTGTCGTTAGCGCGGCGGACCATGCGGAGACGTGGGTGAGTGGCTGAAACCAACGGTTTGCTAAACCGTCGTACTGGTAAATCCGGTACCGAGGGTTCGAATCCCTCCGTCTCCGCCACCTTCTCTCCGGTATAAATGGCGTCCTTAGTCACCTGAATCCAAAGTTCGCCACATTGATGTCGTCACCCCGGATCAAGCCCGGGATGACGATGATGAAACGAACTTCGATTCCAGCATATTAGCGACGCGGTTCCAGCCACCAGCGCTGGCGCCAGCCATAGGGGCTGGCGACGGGCTCGCCCGCGGCGTTGGTCGCGGGTTTGAAGCGGAAGCGCGCTTCGATGAGGTCGCAGGTCGTCCGGTCGAGCGCGGCGTTGCCGCTCGACCTGGTGACGCGGCATCCCGTCACGCGGCCATTGACCTCGATGGTGAAGCGCACCTCGACTTCGCCGCCCGCCCGCGCGTGGCTCGCTTCGCGCGGATAGTCGCGGTCGCGGATCGTGCCGCTGCGCCAGACGGCCCTGGTGCCGCCGCCCGTGCCGCTGCCCGAACCGCCGGCGCCCGTTCCGTCGCCGCGGCCCCCCGCGCCCGATCCGGGGCCGGGGTCGGGCGTCGCCCCGGCGGACGGAGCGTTGCCGACACCGGGTTGCGGCGCGGCGACGACGGGCGGAGAGAGCGGCGGCAGTTTCGGGGGCGGCACGACGACCGTGGCGGCCTTCGCCTGCCTGTTCGCGGCCGACGCCTTCCCCGTGGCGCGCTCGCTCGGCACGGGCGCCGGAGCGACCTTCTCGCGCGTGACGGGCGGGGCGGGCAGGGCGATGGCGGTGATCGCCTCGCGCGCGCGGCGCACGACATCGAGGTCGAGCCCGCGTGCGAAGCCAAAGCCGATGGCGAGCGCCGCGACCAGCGCAGCGCCGCCCGACAGCAGCTTTTGCGGTCTTGAAACCTGCCCCGAATATGCCATCGCGCCGTCTCGTGTCGCGCGCCCGGCGCGCGCTGCCAGCGCCCGGTTTAGAGGAAATCGTCTAACGTGGACATGAACCGGTCGAACTGGTCGTGGTGCAGCCAGTGGCCCGCGTTTTCAAACTCGATCACTTTTGCCGTCTTGAAATGCCGAAGGCGCCCGTCCTTTTCGGGGTTCGAGGCCCAGCTGTCGGCGCCGTAGAGAAGGAGGGTAGGGCAGGTGATCGCGCCCCACAGCGAGGCGATGTCGTCCTGCGCCACGTCGAAGGCCGGCCAGACGTTGAGGTAATTGTCGAACTTCCAGCTCCACGTTCCATCCTCATTGCGGCTGACGCCATGGATCGTGAGGTGGCGCGCCTGCGCTTCGGTGAGATAGGCGTTTTCGGCCATCATCCGCGCCAGCGCATCCTCGATCGTCGCATAGCGGCGCGGCGTGCGCCCCGCGGCCTGGCGCTTGTCGTCGATCCATTTGCGGAAACGGTCGGCATAGGGCGTCCTGGCGCGTTCGGCGAGTAGCCTGGGCGAGGGGCCGAGCCCTTCGATGGCGACGAGCTTTTGCACATTGGCGGGATAAAGGCCGGTATAGCGAAGCGCGATATTGCCCCCCAACGAATGCGCGACGATCGACACCGGGCCACGGTCGAGCTGGTGAATCAGCTGCGCCAGGTCATAGACGAAGCTGTCGATCGCATAATTGCCGTCGGGCGACCAGGCGCTGTCGCCATGGCCGCGCAGGTCGGGGGCGATGACGTGGAAGCGGCCCTGAAGCCGCTCGGCGACCCAGTCCCAGTTGCGGCAATGGTCGCGCCCGCCATGGACGAGCAGCAGAGGCGGCGCCTCGCGGTTGCCCCAATCGACATAATGCAGCTTCAACCGCTGCGAGATAAAGCTGTTCGAGGTGGGGCCTGCACTTGCCATCGGATCATCCTTGCTGTCTGGTCCAGTTTCAAAAGGCGACTGGTTTCGATCCGTCAACCCTGGATCGGCGACCGAAGCGAGAGAGAGGATAGGGATCATGTCGACATTTCGGGACAATCTGCTGGCCGGAAAGACGGCGTTCGTTGCGGGCGGGACGAGCGGCATCAACCTCGGCATCGCCAAACGCTTCGCCGAACTGGGCGCGAAGGTCGCGGTGGCGGGGCGCGATCCCGACAAGGCGGCGCGCGCGGCGGCGGACATCGGCAAGGGGGCGCTGGGCCTGTCGGGCGATGTGCGCGACTATGCCGCGATTCGCGGGGTGATGGAGCGGGTTGCGGGGGAACTCGGTCCGATGGACATCGTCGTTTCGGGCGCGGCGGGCAATTTTCTGGCCCCCGTGCTCGGCATGTCGGCGAACGCCTTTCGCACGGTCGTCGATATCGACCTCAACGGCACCTTCAATGTCTTTCGCGGCTGTCACGACCTGCTGGTGCGGCCCGGCGCATCGTTGATCGCGATCACCGCGGGGCAGGCGGTCAATGCATCGGCCTTGCAGGCGCATGCCTGCGCGGCGAAGGCGGGCATCAACCAGCTGATTCGCGTGCTCGCGCTCGAATGGGGGCCGGAGGTGCGCGTGAACGGCATCTCGCCGGGACCGATCGCCGATACCGAAGGCATGAAACGCCTCGCGCCCGACGCGGCGACGCGGCAGGCGCATTACGACCGCATCGCGATGAAGCGCTGGGGTCGGATCGAGGAGGTCGCCGAATCGGCGGTGTTTCTGTGCAGCCCCGCCGCCAGCTATATCACCGGCACGATCCTCGACTGCGACGGCGGCAGCCAGATCGGCGATGCGTCGCGCGGCGACCTTGCGAAAGGGATGGCCTGAACCAAAAACGCCGCCAACCCGGCGGGGTGGCGGCGTTTTGAATGGTGGGCGTGGCAAGGATTGAACTTGCGACCCCTGCGATGTCAACACAGTGCTCTACCACTGAGCTACACGCCCATCCCTTTGGGGTGACGCGCCCCCTAAAGGCCTTGGCGCGGCTTGGCAAGTCCTTCGGTGCGTCGACGCGTTTATTGTTGGTTAGACTGGTCGGCGCGCCCGAACAGCATGTCGACCTCGCGCACCAGATCCTTGAGGTGGAAGGGTTTGGAGAGCAGCTTGGCCTGCGGCACATTTTCCTCGGCGCGCAGCGAGACCGCCGCGAATCCGGTGATGAACATCACCTGCGTCTGCGGCGCCGCCTTCGCCGTGTGCTGAGCGAGTTCGATGCCGTCCATTTCGGGCATCACGATGTCCGACAACAGCAGGTCGAAGGTGCCCGAATCAATATAGGGGACCGCCGCCGTGCCGCGATCGACCGCGGTGACATGATAGCCTGCGCCGGTGAGGGCGCGCGCGAGATATTCGCGCATCACATCGTCGTCTTCGGCAAGCAAGATGCGAATCATCGTGAAATCTGTTCCCTGGCCCTTGAACGCCGCCGGTTGCCCGTGTCGACGCTTGCTTCACCATAGCCATAGCGGCAGAGATTTAACAAATTAGGGCGGCAAGCTGGATTCCCCCGGCTTTTTTTGCCACCCATCCCCCATGACATCGCGCATCGTCCCCGCAATTTCCATCGCGGTCAATCGCCCGGCTGCACCGGGTCCGGTCGTGGTGTCGGTGCCGCATGCGGGGCGCATCTATCCGCCCGAAATCCTGGCCGCAGCGCGCGTCCATCGCAGCGCGCTCGAGCGGCTCGAGGATCGCTGGTGCGACCGGATCGCGGCGGGCGCGCGTGATGCGGGAGCCAGCGTCGTCGCGGCGCTTTGGGCGCGTGCGGTCGCCGACTGCAATCGCGGCGAAGGCCAGATGGCGCCCGGCGAGGTCGCACCGACGCTGCGCGCGCAATTTGCGGCGCCGGGGCGCAAGGAGCGCGCGGGGCTCGGCGTTGTGCCGACCAGGCTCGCCGATTGCGGGCCCTTGTGGAAGCAGCCGATCGACCGCGCGGCGCTGGAATGGCGGCTCGACCGCTTGCATCGTCCCTATCACGATGCCCTGGCGGGGGAAATCGCCGCGGCGCGCGCGCGGTTCGGATTCGCGATTCTCGTCGATCTTCATTCGATGCCGCCGATCCCGCAGGGGCAACCGGGGCATGGCACGCGAATCGTCATCGGCGACCGCTTTGGCGCGACGGCGGCCGAATCGCTCGTCGATCTGGCAATGGCTTCGGCATCGGCATTGGGCGAGCCGGTGCAGCGCAACCAGCCCTATGCCGGCGGGCATGTCGTGCGGACGCATGGGCGGCCCGGCGACGGGGTTCATGCGATCCAGATCGAAATCGACCGCAGCCTCTATCTGACCGCCGAGCGCCTGCCCGATGCGGAGCGCGTCGCGCGGCTGGCGCGCTGGTTCGCCGCCCTGGTCGGCGAGGCTGGGCAGTGGCGCCCCGATGCCGACGCGCTTGCGCAGGCCGCCGAATAAAAAACCACCTCGTACCGAAGTACGAGGTGGCCAGGGTCCAGGGAGGACGCGCCCGCGTCGAACCCGACGGGGCACTCGCCGCGATGGAAAGGGGGAAAACCATGGCGGCGTGAATGAAATCTAGGGACATGTTCGCCGACTTACAAGAAGCGACGGTGCAGAATCTGCAATATACAAGGAAATTGGTCGGGGAGAGAGGATTCGAACCTCCGGCCCCTGCCTCCCGAAGACAGTGCTCTACCAGGCTGAGCTACTCCCCGACCGATCCGCGCGTCGGCCATGGCCACCGCGAAGGCAGGGCGGTCCTCTAGACGCGCAATCGGCGAACTTCAAGCGTCAATCGGCACAGGAAAGTTGAATGCCCGCACTACAGCATTTCGGCAGTGCGAAAGCTGAAATGGCCATCGGCGACGAAAATCAGATGATCGACCAGATCGATCCCGGCCATCCGCAGGAATTGCGCTGCGTCGCGCGTGGCGGCGATATCGGCGTCGCTTGGCCAGGCAACGCCCGACGGATGATTGTGCGCCATCACGATGCTCGTGGCGCTGCCGACGAGCAACGTGCGCCAGCATCGCGGCGGGACAACGCAGCGTCGCGGCGTTTCGCTATCGACCCGATCGAAGCGGACGAGCCGCTGATACGCATCGAAGGCCGCAAGAAGCAGGCTTTCACGGTCGCCGTCGAACTGAGGGCGAAGCAGATGGGACGCGACTGCATCTTCGGCATCGCACGGCACGAAGCCGCGACGCCGGGCATTGGACCCGGCTTTGCCTATCGGTTCAAGGATCGTCATCGTCGCCGCATGGCGCAGGCGCGAGGGCGACCCAACCGCCAACTGCCCCGCATCGGACGGATCGACGGGGTGGACGGGTGACGCACTTGTCGTCGCGCGGCGCGGGGCCTAGCAATGGTGGGAAAAGGAAAGGGAGCGCGCCTTGGCTGATTCCATCCATTATGAACTGCAATATCTCGACCTGATGCGCCGCATCTGGGTCGAGGGGGACGAGCGCGTCGATCGCACCGGCGTCGGCACGCGGTCGCTGTTCGGCGAGACGATGCGATTCTCGCTGAAGGACGATGCCATTCCCCTGCTGACGACGAAGCGCGTTTATTGGAAGACCGCGCTGCGCGAGCTGTTGTGGTTCCTCAGCGGCGACACCAATATCCGCCCGCTCGTCGCGCAAGGCGTCAAGATATGGACTGACTGGCCGCTCGAAAAATATCGCCGCGCGACCGGCGACGAAATCAGCGCCGCCGATTTCGAGGCGCGCATCGTCGCGGACGCGGGCTTTGCCGCCGAGTGGGGCGATCTTGGTCCGGTCTATGGCCACCAGTGGGTGAACTGGCCGCGTTACGAGCCGGCGGGCGAGGGGCTGTTTCGTCGCGCCGAACGCGGGCACAACCAGATTGCGGCACTGATCGATTCGCTCCGAAACGATCCGGGATCGCGCCGACATATTTTCACCGGCTGGAACGTCGACGATCTGGACCGAATGGCGCTGCCGCCGTGTCACATGACCTACCAGTTCCACGTTCGCAGCGACGGCGGGCTGTCGTGCCTGCTCTTTCAGCGGTCGTGCGATCTGGGTCTGGGCTTTGCGTTCAACATTTTCGAGGCGGCGCTGCTCACGCGCATGGTCGCCCAGCAATGCGATCTTCACGCGCACGAGGTCGTGTGGACCGGCGGCGACGTCCATCTCTATCTCAATCACGCCGAACTGGTCGAACGCCAGTTGGCGCGCGTGCCGGACGGTAAGCCCACGCTGCGTATCCTGCGTCGCCCGCCGAGCATGTTCGATTATCGGTTCGACGATTTCGTGGTCGAGGATTATGCGCCGCAATCCCATATTTCTGCGCCCGTAGCGGTTTGAGACGCGGCGTTGCATTCCTATGGAGACCGTAATAATATGTCGTCACATTGAAATATAACTAGGCGCTGATTCGCGCCCGAAGGGAAGAAGATATGCCTGAGTCGGATCGCCGACCGGCGAGCAACCTGCCGCCGCTGTCGCTTCACATCCCCGAACCGCGCTATCGTCCCGGTGACACGCCGGATTTCGGCGACATCGAGATCCCCGCGGTTGAGGCGACCCCGCGCCCCGGCGAAGCGACCAGGCCCGACGCGATGCGCGAGCTATGCTATGGCCTTGTCCGCGTCCTCGATTTCGACGGGCAGGCGAAGGGGCCGTGGAATCCCAATCTGGCGCCCGAACGGCTGCGCACGATGCTGCGTTACATGATGCTGACGCGGGCGTTCGATGACCGCATGTTCCGCGCGCAGCGGCAGGGCAAGACCAGCTTTTACATGAAATGCACGGGCGAGGAGGCGACCTCGATCGCCTCGACGATGGCGATCGACCGCGCCGACATGTGTTTCCCCAGCTATCGCCAGCAGGGCATTTTGATCGCGCGCGATTATCCGCTGATCCAGATGATGAACCAGATTTATTCGAACCGCGGCGATCATCTGCTGGGGCGGCAGCTCCCGATCATGTATTCGGCGCCCGAGCATGGATTCTTCAGCGTGTCGGGCAATCTTGCGACGCAATATCCGCAGGCGGTAGGCTGGGCGATGGCGTCGGCGTCGAAGGGTGACAGCCGCATCGCGACCGTGTGGTGCGGTGAAGGATCATCGGCCGAGGGCGACTTCCACTCGGCGCTGACCTTCGCCACGGTCTATAACGCGCCCGTGATTTTCAATGTCGTGAATAACCAGTGGGCGATTTCGAGCTTTTCGGGCTTTGCCGGGGGGGAACGCACGACCTTTGCGGCGCGCGCCGTGGGCTATGGCATCGCGGGGTTGCGCGTCGACGGCAACGACGCGCTCGCGGTCTATGCGGCGACGCAGTGGGCGGCCGACCGCGCGCGGACGAACAACGGCCCGACGCTGATCGAACATTTCACCTATCGCGCCGAAGGGCACAGCACGTCGGACGATCCCAGCGCCTATCGCGCCGCACAGGAAGCGAGCGCCTGGCCCTTCGGCGATCCGATCGCGCGGCTCAAACAGCATCTTATCGCGCTCGGCGAATGGGACGAGGCGCGTCACGACGCGCTGGGCAAGGAGCTCGACGAGCTGGTCAAGACGACGCAGAAACAGTCGGAAAAGCTCGGCATTCTAGGCCACGGAATGCACCAGCCGTTCGAAACGATGTTCGAGGATGTGTTCGAGGAGATGCCCTGGCATCTCAAGGAACAATGCGCGCAGATGCTCGCCGAGCAAGAGGCCAAGTTCGGCCCCGACTGGAAGCCCGAATGATGAGCGCCGATACCCAAACCAAGACCATGAACATGATCGAGGCGATCAACAGCGCCATGGACGTCATGCTCGAACGCGATCCGGCGACCGTCGTGATGGGCGAGGACGTCGGCTATTTCGGCGGCGTGTTCCGCGCCACCGCGGGGTTGCAGAAAAAACACGGCAAGACGCGCGTGTTCGACACGCCGATCAACGAATGCGGCATCATCGGCGTCGCGGTCGGCATGGGCGCCTATGGTCTGCGCCCCGTCCCCGAAATCCAGTTCGCCGATTATATCTATCCGGGGCTCGACCAGCTCGTCAGCGAGGCCGCGCGCATTCGCTATCGTTCGGCGAATGATTTTATCTGCCCGATGACGGTGCGTACGCCCTTTGGGGGCGGCATTTTCGGTGGACAGACGCACAGCCAGTCGCCCGAGAGCATCATGACGCATATCTGCGGCGTCAAGACGGTGATCCCGTCGAACCCCTATGACGCCAAGGGCCTGCTGATCGCGGCGATCGAGGATAATGACCCCGTCGTCTTCCTCGAACCCAAGCGCATCTATAACGGCCCGTTCAGCGGCTATTACGACCGCCCGGTCGAGCCCTGGTCGAAGCATGACGCCAGCGCGGTGCCCGAAGGATATTACCGCATCGACCTGGGCAAGGCGGCAACGGTGCGCGAAGGCGAGGCGGTGACGATCCTGGCCTATGGCACGATGGTGCATGTCACCAGGACGATCGTGGAGGAAATGGGCGTGGACGCCGAAATCCTCGACCTGCGCACGCTTTTGCCGCTCGACATCGAGGCCGTCGAGGCGTCGGTGAAAAAGACCGGCCGCTGCCTGATCGTCCACGAAGCGACGCGCACCTCAGGCTTTGGCGCCGAACTTGCCGCGCTGGTGCAGGAACGTTGCTTCTATTACCTCGAAGCGCCGATCGAGCGCGTCACCGGGTTCGACACGCCCTATCCGCACAGCCTCGAATGGGCCTATTTCCCCGGCCCGGTGCGCATCGCGACCGCGCTCACCAAAATCATGGGCGATTGACATGCGAAGCATGGCAACCGCGCGTGCCCCGGACCGCGATCCGGGGTCCATAAAGAAAAAGGACTGACGCCATGGCCCGCTATTCATTCCGTCTGCCCGACATTGGCGAAGGCATCGCCGAGGCCGAGATCGTCGCCTGGCACGTCAAGGTGGGCGAGCGCGTCGAGGAAGATGCGCAGCTTGCCGACATGATGACCGACAAGGCGACCGTCGAAATGGAATCGCCGGTGTCGGGGGTGGTCGTCGAACTGGCGGGCGAGGTCGGCGATTTGATCGCGATCGGATCGACGCTGGCGGTGATCGAGACCGATGCCGAGGGTGATGACACGGTCGACGCGCCGCCGGCCGATACGCCGGTCGACGAGGAGATTGCGGCGGAGACGCCGGGGGCTGAGGAGGTTTCGGATGCGGAAGCCGCGCCACCCCCTCAACCCGTTCGCCCTGAGCCTGTCGAAGGGCCGTCCTTGTCTGCCGCCGTTGAAAAGAAGGACGGGGCTTCGACAAGCTCAGCCCGAACGGAGCATGGTAAGGCTGTGTTGGCATCGCCCGCCGTCCGCGCGCGCGCCAAGCATCTGGGCATCGATCTGTCGCAGGTGCAATCCGATGGCGACCGTATCCGCCACGCCGATCTCGACGCCTTCCTGCGTTACAGCGCGGGGCAGGGCTATTACGCCCCCGGCGCCAGCCGCGCGCGCACCGACGAGCCGATCAAGGTCATCGGGATGCGCCGCAAGATTGCCGAGAATATGGCGGCGGCGAAGCGCGCGATTCCGCATTTCACCTATGTCGAGGAAATGGACGTCACCGCGCTCGAAGAGATGCGCGCCGATTTGAACGCCAACCGCGGGGGCCGTCCGAAGCTGACGATGCTGCCCTTCCTGATCGTCGCGATCTGCCGCACCATCCCGCAGTTTCCGATGATCAATGCGCGTTATGACGACGAAGCGGGCGTGGTGACGCGCCACGGCGCAGTGCATCTGGGCATGGCGACGCAGACCGACGCCGGGTTGATGGTTCCGGTGATCCGCGACGCGCAGGACAAGAATGTCTGGCAGCTCGCGAGCGAGATCGCGCGCCTCGCCGAGGCCGCGCGTAGCGGCAAGGCGAAAGTCGAGGAGCTGACCGGCGGCACGCTCACCATCACGTCGCTCGGTCCGCTCGGCGGGATCGCGACGACGCCGGTGATCAACCGGCCGGAGGTTGCGATCATCGGGCCGAACAAGATCGTCGAGCGTCCGGTGTTCGACGGCGACGACATCCGCCGCGCGAAGCTGATGAACCTGTCGATCAGCTGCGACCATCGGGTGGTCGATGGCTGGGATGCGGCCAGCTATGTTCAGGCGCTGAAGAAGCTGATCGAAACGCCGGTGCTGTTGTTCGCGGATTGAGCTTACCTCGTCATTGCGAGGAGCGAAGCGACGAAGCAATCTCCAGCGGGCGGGCTTACGGGTCGTTAGCTGGAGATTGCTTCGTCGCTTCGCTCGCAATGACGGGGCGGGCTATAGCCCCAACCCTGCAAAACTCGTCTGGTCGAACTTCAGCCTGAAAGTCACATAGGCGCCCGATCGGGAGAACCGCGCATCCTCGAAATCGCGGTCATGGAAGCCCGCGAAATTGTAACCGAAGGTGATGTTGGCGTTCGTCATCGGGGCCAGCGTCACCGTTGGGCCTCCGGCCCAGCTGACGGTATCGGCATCGGTGCCGACGCGCACGGTACCCGACGCGCCGACATCTACATGCTCGCCAAGGCCGACACGAAAGTCGGCGCCGATCAGGTTCGACCAGCCCTTGACGTCATCCGCGCCGAAGCGGTCGAAATTATAGCGCGTGCCCCAGAAAAGGCCGATTTCGGCGCGCTCGTGCCACATGCCGCCTTCGCCGCGCGCGCCGAGCGGGGTCCAGTTGACCGACAGGCTGTTCAGCAGGCGGCGGCTCGTCGCATCGCCATCGATCGTCAGCGCGGCGTCGCCGACAGGCCCGGCCTGGCCCGCGACCGCGTCGCGCACCTTGTCCGAGCGGAACTCGCTCTTGCCCAGCCATGAAATCCGCGAATCGGCGGGGCGGTGCGCCCAGCTCATCTCGAATTGGATCACCTCGGTCGTCGGCGCCGTGCCGCTGCCGCTGGCCTTGGCATAGGTGAAGAGCACGCCCAAGGCCCGGCCCTCGCCAAGCTGGCGCAGGCCGCCGAGCGTCAGTCCATGGCGGTTGGCAAGCTCGCCATCGCGATATTCGGCGCGGCCGGTGAGCGTCCAGCGGTCGGCGCGCCAGGTGGCGCCGGTGCTGATCGCCAGGAAATCCTCGGTCAGCACATTGTTGCCGCCCAGAAAACCCCCCGACGCCACCGGCTGCTGCGCGTTCAGCACGTCGCCCGCGCGAATCCCGCCGATCGTGCGATTGCCGTCGACCGAGACATCGACCGACAGATGGCTGCCGAGCTTCAGCGACTGCGACAGGCCATAGGCGGCGAAGCTGCGCGGGCCATATTCGCCGATGTCCTGCCGGTTCGCGGTGGCGAGCAGGCGCGCACCGGACCAGGGGGTCAGGTCGAAGCCGAGCCGCGCGGTGCGCGCGCGGACCGTATCGCCGTCGGCGATTTCATAGCTGCCGACGAGATTGACGTCGCGGCTGATGCCGAAGCGTGCGCCCAGCCGGTGCCGCGTCGGGAAGTCGATGCTCGCATCCTTGCCGCCCAGCGCAAACTCGGTCTGTGCATCGAGTTCGAGGCGCTTGTCGAACAGGCGCTGCGTCGCGCCGAGCTGAACGATGGTCGAGCGGTTGCGCGCACCGTCCGACAGACGATCGTCGGCGTGCGTCAGCCCGGCGCGCGCGAGGCTGCTGCCATTGTCATATTCGATCAGCGCGCGTGCGGCGCGGCGGCGCGCGTTGCTGTCCAGATAGTCTTCCTGCCAGGCGCTCCCCGTCAGCGACAGCGTGCGCGTCGCGCGAAGGCGGGCGTCGAAGCCGAATTTGCGCGTCCCGTCCTCGCCGCGATTGAGCTGGCCCGCGCCGAACCCGGCCTCGCGCTCGCGGATATAGGCGAGGAAATCGGCGGCGCTGCCATGATGTTCGGCCTCGATCAGCCATGCTTTCGCCGTTCCGGCGGCGGCGCTACCGTCGTTCTGTGCCTTGGCGTCGCTGACCGCCAGTTCGGCACGGATTTCGGTGTCGATGTTCGGGCGATAACGCGCGTCGATGCCGCCGATGTCGGTCTTGGTGTTGCCATCCTCGTCGTGGATGAAGGTGGCGCCGACGCGCAGCTTTTCGTCGTCCGTGCGATAGCTGACGCGGCCGCCGGCGTTGAGCACGCGCTGGCCAACGCCATCGACTTCATATTCGGCGACGATGAACTGCGGGTCGAGGTTCGATGACCGGCTGAGCACCGGCGCGCGGAAGCGGATCGTGCCCGACAGATAATCGATGTCGTAATCGACGTGGCGCGACAGGGCGACGCGGTCGACGATGCGTTCGCTGTGCAGCCGGTAGCGCGTCTCGATGACGATCCGCTCGCTGTTCGGCAAAATATCCTTCGCGCCGAGCTGATACGGCCCCGCCAGGCCATTGCCCTGGATCTCGTCGCGGCGGAAGCGATAGGGGGTGTCGGCGACGAAGGCGGTCGCGGCGATATTGCGCCCGCGATACTCGGCCTTGCCGCCATTGAGCGCGCGCTGGTAGCGGGCGAGTTCGGGCTCCGAAATCCCCGTCTCGATGTCGCCGAACATCGCATAAAATTGCGGGCGTTCGAGGCGCAGATAAAGCTTGCGCACCGATGCGGCGTCATGGCGCGTCTCGTTGCGGTCGGCATAGATGGTGTAATAGGCGCGCGGGTCGATCACGCCGCCGAAGCGCGCATCGTCCGCTTCCTTGTCGCTGTCATAGGCCAGCGTCATCAGCCATTTGCCGCGCACACGCCCCTTGGCATAGAGCGCGAGCCGCGCATCGGCATTAAGGTCGTCCAGCGTTTCGGCCACCGGCTCCATCCGGTCATCGAGCGTGTTGTACCCGAGCGTGCCCGCGGCAAAGCCGACGATGGTCCACGGGCGGTTGCCGGGATCGAGCCAGGTCTCGATCACCTGCTTGCGCGTCACCCGATCGTCGCGGAACAGGAAGTCGATCGCGAGCGTGCCCGAGGCGGTGGTCGGTTCAAGCTCGATGTAAGCGATGCCGTCGTCGCCATCGACCTTCCAAACCGGCGGCGCGCGTTCGAGGCCCGACAGCTGGCGCGCCTGCTGCGCGTCGGCCTCAACGGCGGGATAATAGGGTGAAGGGACGCTGAAATCGCCGGTCAGCCCGGCGCGGATCGGCTTGCCGTCGCGGTCGGTCAGGCGCACGGCGATCACCGGGCGCGTCACGCCATCGGCGACGAGCACCGATTTTTCGCGGATCAGCGCTGCGCGCATCGGGGTGATCGAATAATGGACGGAGCGTTCGAGCGTTTCGACCGCCGCGCCATCCGCGTCCCTGATCTCGGCCACGAGCCGGTTTTCGCCCTCGCGGATTTCGAGCCCGCGCCACAGGCTGACAGCGACGGTGCCGTCGGCCGATTTGCTGACGCCTTCAAAGGTCAGCGGATCGGCGGGCTGGCCGTTGACGCGCAGCGTGACGATCTGCCCCGGCACATGCTTGATCGCGGCGCGGATCGCCTTGGCGCGCGGATTATGGTCGGCGGCGGGGAAGAGCCAGCCGATGCCGGCTTCTTGCCCGGCGAGCCAGTCGCGGTGGGCGCCCGCGGCTTCGGGATCGGACAGAGGTATCGCTGCCGGACGCGCCGCCGTGGCCGGCGCGGCGCGCGGGGCGCTGGCGGCGGCGCGGAAGTCGGCGCGTTTCAGCGCCCCGCCGCGCCCTTCGACAAAGCGCGAGATGGCGCTGCCCGCGCTTTGCGTGCTCGGCGCGCAATCGACGGGCGCGCGGTCGAGCGGCAGCGTCGATGGATCGATCTGCACAACATGCAGGCCGGGGCGCACGCCCTCGAAATGATAGCGGCCATCCTCGTCGGTGACGGTGTAGCTGCCGTCCTGCAGCATTACGCGCACGCCGATGATGCCGTCGGCCCTGGCGGGATCGACCGCGCAGCCGCCGTCGGTGACGCGACCGATGATCGTCATGCGGTCGCCGAGCTGGTCGCGTTTGATCGCGATCGTCGCTTCGGCGATGTTGCTTGTCGTTCCGCGATTGTCGGTCGCGCTGGCGCGGTTGAGCGCGCTGCCGGGCTGCGCCGAGACGACGACTTCGGCGAGGTAGGTGAGCAGCACCGACCGCGCGGCGGCGATGCCGGGCAGGGTGACGGTGAAGGCGCGGCCGTTCGGCTCGACGGCCGCATCGACGCGCACGCCGTCGATGCGCACCGTGTCGGCGCGCAGGCGCATCCCGGCGGGCAGGACATCGCGCACCGTCACCGCACCGGTGGCGCGGCGCGGATCGCGATTGGCGACCTCGATTCGATATTGCACGACATCGCCCGGCACCGCCACCTGTGTGGAGGTCGCCTTGCGCAGGACCAGCGGCAGGCCGGGCTGGTCGACGGGAATGTCGACGCGCACCGGAGCAGGACTGTTCAGGGTGAAGGCACGGCCATAGCTGGCGTCGACGATCGTAAAGGGCTGGCCGTCGTCGGGACGGCGAAAAGCGGCAAGATCGGCCGGGCTGGTGGCCGACGGCGCGGTGAAGGGCGCGGGCGGCTCGACGATGAGGCGGTAGGTGCCCGGCGCGACGAAGGGAAAGCGATAGTCGCCCGCCGGGAAGTCATAAACCGTCCCGCCCGAATCGGTGACGCGCTGTCCGGTTACAACGCTGGAGGGATAGGTCGAGACACCGTCGTCACCGAACACTGCGGCGGGCTGGCCGGTGGCGGCATCGACGATCGTGACGCGGCTGCCCGCCACGGGCGCGCCGTCGCCGCTGTCGAACACGATGCCGAAGGGGTCGACGAGAAAGTCGATCGTCGCGAGCGCAACCAGACTGGCGCTCGCCCGATCGGACACACGCAGCGTCAGCGGCGCGCCGGGGTTGACCGACAGGCGGCAGTCGCCCTGCACCACGGCGGGCGGCACGCCGATCGTGCTGATGAAACCGACGAACTCGCCGCTGTCTGCGGCGGTTTCGGTGAGGGTGATCGATTCGCGGTCGCCATTTTCGAGATCGAGAAGGACGGGTAGCGTGTCGCGCGCCTGCGGGTCGCGATTCGCCGATGCGAGCGTCACGCCCACGACGAGCATTTCGCCCGCGCGGAAGCTGTTGCTGCTCTGAAGCGATGCCGGGGCGGTGGAAATCCCCACATAGACGCCGGAAAGCGGGATCGCGGCCATCGGCGCGGCGCTGAGCGCCCCGACGCCGCCCGTCCCGGCGCGGACACATGGCGTCGGCGCCAGCGGTACCGAGCGGTCGCCGCCGCCGGTCGTCAGGCGATAGGTCGCGATGCGCGGCGGTTCGGGCGGGCGCGGGACGACGGCCACGTCGACGCGGTTCGACAGCGTCGCACCGCGATGACCGTCATGCGTCCATTCTGCCGACGCGGTGTTCGTGATCACCTGCGCGCGCGCCGCCGGGACCGCGGGCAGCAGCGCTGCCGCAACCAGTGCGGTCAAAAGGCCAAGGGATGTGTCGCGGATCGCCATGCCGGCCCCGAAGGGAGCAGCAGCGGCCGGTGGACCCGGCGCGCGCGCTGCTCCCGCCCGTTACCTGGTCAGTTGACCGTGGCGCGGAAAACGAGGGTGCGCGTCGCGCCCGCGGCGATCGTTGCGATCGTCCCCGACACGTTCGGCGCCGAATAGCTGCCGCCCGCGACGCCGTCGGCGTTACAGGTTCCCGCGGTGACCGTGCCGTTCAGCAGGATCGTACCCGCGTTGAAGGTCAGCTGGCCGGGCACGGGATCGTTGATCACGACCGACGTGGCGTCGGCGCTACCCGAATTGGCGACGGCGATGCAGTATTCGACGACCGCGCCCGGAATCAGTTTCGGGTTGGTCGTGTTGTTGAACGGGTCGGAGATGACGCGGCTGGTCTTGGTGACGGTGAGCGTCGCCGTCTGGACCGTATAATCGTCATTGTCGCTGTGCGACCCGTCGCGCGCGGCATCGCCCGTCACGCCTGCCGTATCCGCAAAGACCGTATCCTTGCCCGCGGTGTTCGCGCCGGTCGTTTCGGTGATCGCCGCGCCCTGACTGCCCGACGTGCCGCCTTCGCGCGCCGTCGCGCGAAGGGTCACCCCGGCGACGGCGTTGTTGGCGAGCCCGGCCGGAATGTCGGCGACGACGAACAGGCGGATCGCCGTATCGACGACAAGCTCGTCGATATAGCCTGAAACCAGCGTGTCGCCGACGTCCCAGCTGCCGATCGAACCCGACGACGTGTTGTCGCGGTAGATGCGCACGTTGGTCGCGTCGAAGCTGTCGGTGCCGCCATGCGCGGCGGTGCCGCCGACGATCTGCGAGGCGACGAGCGCGAAATCGAGCACTTCGTTCGAGCTGTTGGTCAGCTGGAAGGTCGTCACGGCGTTGGTTTGGCCCGGAACGACATTGGTTGTGACGGTGCCGACTTCCTCGACAAGCAGGTTGATCTTGCGGTCGACGGTAAAATTGTTCGACGCCGATTGCTGGCCCTGCGCGACGCCCCCGACCTGATAGTCGACGGTGGCGGTATTGGTGATCGTGGTTCCCGCGGTCGTGCCGGCAGCAAGTGCCGGCGTGGCGGCGAGACTTGTGATCGCCGCCAGACCGATGAAGCCCACGCTGTTCAGCTTGCTGGTCATAGCTGAAGCTCCTTGGCTTGGGTCGATTGCCTATTCCCCACCGCTGGCAATCATTAAGCGGTTATTTTCAGGTCGCTATTTGACGATTCCCCGAAACATGAGCTTGCCCGTGGCGCCTGCCGGAATCGGCTTTTGAAAGGCCCAGCGGACATGCGTGACGTCGGCGGGCTGCGCGGCACGCTGTACGCCGTCGGCCGTCGCTATCGAAAGCTCGCCAAGCCGCCCCCACTGCTTGCCGCCATCGACCGACACCAGCGGCTGCGTGTCACCGGCATCGGCGAAACGGACCGCGGCGGGCAGCGGATTGGTGACCACGAACTTGTCGGCGGCCTGTGCGCCGACGTTGCGATAATTAAGGACGAAGACCAGCCGGTCGCCGGGAACGACGACCTTCGGTTCTTCGAGCAGGACACGCTGCTTGCCATCGGCGTCGGTCGAAACGCGCTCGACGAAGACCTTGTTGTCGAGCGCAACCTGGTTGGCGGCAAAGGCCGGGCCGGGAAGCGCGGCGGCGAGCATAAGCAAGAGGGCGGGGCGCATGGGCATCTCCATCAGTCGATCATGGTCTGGAAGGTAATGGTACGGCTCTGGCCACCGGCGACGGTGCCGAGCGCGACATTGATCCGCGTGCCGTTGTAATCGCCCGCGTCGGCATCGACCGCGTCGGTGAGCGCGCTGCCGCCGAGCGTGATCGAGCCGGGGACATAGCTGGTGTCGGCGGGGACATTGTCGGTGATTGCCAGGCCGCTCACCGAGCCGCTGCCCGCAACGGTGGCGACGATCGTGTAGGTGATCGTCGCGCCGGGTATGGGGTCGGCGGTGCCGAGCGGGTTGGTGATGCTGGCCGATTTGACGAGCGTGACCGTGGCGGCCGACACGACGAACGCCCCGGCATCTTCGCCATCGGCGCCGGTCGCCCCGACGACGGCGTCACCGCCGCCTTCGCCCTGACCGGCGAAGCTGGTGCCGGGGGCGCCGGTTCCGGTCCTGGCCGCCGCAAGCAGGCTGACGATACCGCGATTGCCGTCGGCGACCGTTCCGGGTGTCGTCGTCACGACGAACACGGTGATGCTTTCGTCGGGATCGAGCGTCGGATCGTTCGCGCCCGCGGTGTAAAGCGTGTCGGTGCCCGCGTCGAACAGGCCGTCGCCATTGTCGAGATAGACTTGCGTGACGGTGGGATCATAATCGTCACCGCCAGCGTTTGCGACCGTGCTCAGCGCGAAATCCTCGACGCCGTTGCCCGTGTTGGTGACCGAGAAGGTCAGCACCTGTCCGGTCGCGCCCGGTGTGGTCGCCACGTCGGCGGGATTGCTCGAATCGACGGTGACGTCGAGCAGCTCGTCGACGAGCAGATCGACGCGGTTGGAGTCGATCGTGGTCGGCCCGCCGCCCGCGTCGAAGCTGGCGGTGGCGGTATTGCTGATCGTCGAACCGGCGCGCGTGCCGGCAGCGGTCGCCTGCACGGGCAAGGCAAGCGCGGCGAGCAGGGCGATGAGTGAACAAGAGGGAAGAAGCCGATGCTTCGCGCCCCCCACAGGCGCTATCATCATCAAATTGACTCCGAAAGGTTGGTCCTTGGAGCCGTCAGTCGCCGAAAAAGGGTAATTTCTGGTTAAAAAGTCGTTGGAAAGCTGTGATTTGGTCCAAAAAGGGACAGACGCCGCCGTGCTTTTGCCGCAAAGCGGGGCGACTGGCGCGATGCGCGCAGCGAGCGTAAGATGAGACGGTTAACAGGGAGACGCAGGGTGGCGGACGACCGGGGCAGAGAGGATATGCGGCCGCCGCGTGTCAATCCGCTGCGCCAGATCGAGATTGACGATTTTCGCCGCGACCGGCTACTCGCCGCGCTCGCGCTGATCCTCGGCGCCAGCTTCTGCCTCGGCCTGCCCTTTGCCTTGCAGGCTGGCGCGGAGTTCTTCCTGCCGCTCACCGCGGCGATCGTCATCGCGATCGCGTTGGTACCGCTGCTCGAATGGCTCGAGCGCCGCGGCGTGCCGTCGGCGCTTGCCGCCTTCCTGTCGCTCGCGGCCTTCCTCGCGATCATCAATGCGGCGCTGGCGATCATCGTTGTGCCCGCGACCGGCTGGTTTGCGCGGCTTCCCGAATCGATTCCGCGTATCCAGAGCAACCTGGCGCCGCTGATCGATTTCTATTCGACGCTCCAGCGCTTCGTCGATCGCACGCTGACGTCGGTGGCCAGCGGGACCGAGGCGACGGCGCAGGCCGTAGCGGCCACGGCGCCGACGTCGGTGGTCGACTATTTCATCTCCTCGGCGCCCGCGGCGGCGATTCAGCTGTTCTTTGCGGTGCTGGTGATCTTTTTCTTCCTCGCTGGCTGGACGCGGCTTCGCCGCGGCACGATTCGCCGACGCGGCAGTTTCGATGGGGCGATGCAGACGGCGCGCGTTATCCAGAATGTCGTCGATGCGACCGCCGACTATCTGGCGACGATCACGATGATCAACGCGATGCTCGGGCTGATCGTCGCGCTGCTGCTCTGGGCGCTCGGCATGCCGTCGCCCTTCATGTGGGGCGGGATCGTCAGCATCTGCAATTTCGTGCCCTATCTGGGACCGATCGTCGCTGCGGTGCTGCTGGGCCTGGGCGGGCTGATGACGTTCGACGCGGTCGGGCTCGCGCTCCTGCCTGCGCTCATCTTTATCGGGGTGCACCTGGTCGAGGCGAATCTGATCACGCCGCTGGTGCTGGGCAAACGGCTCACCATCAATCCGCTGCTCATCCTTGTCTCATTGAGCTTCTGGGGCTGGGTGTGGGGCACGCCGGGCGCGCTCCTCGCCGTGCCCCTGTTGCTCATCCTCCAGACCGTGCTCGCCTCGACGGGAACGCCCGATCTGGCTGGATTCCTCTTTGAACATGGCACGCTCACCACGACCGACGAGGTGCGCGACCGATTAAATCGTGCACAGGAAGAACGCGACGGTTGACAGGTCGCCGCGCGGGTCATATTGGCGCGGCTCCCAAGCGCGAGCGGGTGTAGCTCAGTTGGTTAGAGCGCCGGCCTGTCACGCCGGAGGTCGCGGGTTCGAGCCCCGTCACTCGCGCCATTTCCTGTCGTTCGAGACGGAATGGCCACCGCAGCCTGGGATAGCGCCACCATTGGAACAGGCTGGACTGGCGCCGCTGTTCAGCGGCGCCAGGTTCCGAGCTCCATCCAGCGCAGCAGCGGCTTCAAGGGCGCAATCCACATAATTCCCGCGACGAGGTAGAAGAGCGCTTGCACCAACACGGGCCAGCTGCCCACCCACGGCGACAGGCTGACGACGATCGCCGTCCAGCCGCCGATCAGCGCCAGGATGAGGAACATGCCCGCGGGCTTGCGCCAGCTCGGCTGGGGATCGATTGGCTGGTCGTTCACAGGCGGTCTCCGCAAAGGATCAATTCTTGTTCGGTCAGGATCGCATCGAGCGCGATGTCGGTCGATTCGCGCGGGCAATCGTCGATTTCCTGCACCGACCAGCCGATGCCGATCCGCAAGGCAGCGGGATGGGCGGCGAAATAGCGATCGTAATGGCCGCCGCCCTGGCCGATGCGGCCGCCCCGGCGATCGAAACCGACGAGCGGACAGAAAATTGCGTGCGGCTCGGCCAAAGGCGCACCGTCGTCCGGCTGCCGCGTTCCCCACGGCCCCGTCACCAGCGATTCGCCCGGGCACCAGCGGCGAAAGCGCATTTCGGCGGCGCGACCCGCGTGATGCGGCAAAGCCAGCGCGCCGGTTGCGGCCAGATCGGCGAGCATCGGCAGAACATCGGGCTCGTCGCCATGCGCGACATAGGCGCCGACGACGGCATGATCGGCCAGACGCTCGGCCAGGGGCGCGGGAAGCGCGCGAAAGGCGGCGAGTTTGGCCATTCGATCGAGACTGGCGACGAAATGCCGCCGCCGGAAACGCAACCGTTCGCGCAATTTCTGCTTTTGTTCGGGAAGGCTGGCGCGCAGATCGGTCATCGCCCTCTCCGGGCCGTGAGGGAGCGGTTGGCGGGACCGCCGTGGTCGTTTGCCGGAAAATCCTCTGACGCCAGTAACGTCAGGTGGGGACCATGTGCGTCGGACCAGGATCCGGGCAGGGACAGCCCCCTTGGATGATGTATCGCCTCAGGGATATTCGCAGCGGCTCGTGCCGGGCAGTGCCCGCCGCCCCCTATGTAGGGGGGCGGGCGGCTTTGCTCAAGGGAGTTGCTCGACCCGCGTGGCGAGCGTTTCGATCCGCTCGGCAATCTGCAGCAGCGCGCGATTGTGAGCAGGGTTCGCGGCCGCCGGAGCCGCGGGGACGGCTTCGCGCGCCGCCTCAAGCTCCCTGAGCGCTGTCTGCTCGCGCGCGATCGCGGCCTTGAGCTCGTCGCGCGCCTGCGCCTCGCGGCTTTCAGCAAGCGCAACGGCGGCCCGCAGCGAGTCCGATTGCGGTTCGACCTTGTCGATCTTGCCGCGCGCCTCCTGCACTTCGTCGGCGAGCATCAGCGCCGCGAACAGCAGCTGGCGAACCTCGGTCAGACCGGGCATCGTGCGCGCTTTTTCATCGACGACCGCCGCCAGCTGGATCAGCTGGGCTTCTTCGCCATCGGCGCAATGGACATCATAGGGGCGCCCCGCGATGGTCAGCTTGACGTCAGCCACGGCCCGCCTCCGCGATCAGCCGGTCGAGCTCGCCGATGACGGCCGCGACCTCGGCTTTCAGCGCCGATTGGTCGGCAGCCGAGGCGGCGCCAGCGGGTGCGGGGCGGTTGACGCGATCGGCCAGCGCCTTCTCGATCCGGCTCAGCGCGCGCTCGATGCGGCCGATGGCGAGGCTGGATTCGTCGAGATCGAGTTCCATGGCCAAGGGTTAGCAGCGCCGACGGAGGGGTGCAATCGCCTGTCCGCGCCGAAATGCGGGGGAAATTGTGCCGCGAGCGGTTGACTCCTGCCCGTACGGCCGCAAAGGGCAGTCGCACCGAATCCGGCCACCCAAACATCCTTTCCCGGGGGACTCATGACACATCCCGAAGGCCAATTGGCCGAACGCCAGCTCGCCAACGCGATCCGCGCGCTCGCGATGGACGCCGTCCAGGCCGCGAACAGCGGCCATCCGGGAATGCCGATGGGCATGGCCGATGTCGCCACCGTGCTCTATTCGGACTATCTGAAGTTCGATCCGACCGATCCGAAATGGGCCGATCGCGACCGATTCGTCCTTTCGGCCGGTCACGGGTCGATGCTTGCCTATGCGACGCTGCACCTCGCGGGCTATGCGCGGCCGACGTTGGGCGACATCCGCAATTTCCGTCAGCTTAACAGCCCGTGCGCGGGGCATCCCGAAAATTTCGAGCTTGAAGGGGTCGAGACGACCACCGGCCCGCTGGGGCAGGGGCTTGCCACCGCGGTCGGCATGGCCATCGCCGAGCGGCACCTGAACGCGCTTTACGGTGACGATCTGGTCGATCACCGCACCTGGGTGATCGCGGGCGACGGCTGTTTGATGGAGGGCATCAATCACGAGGCGATCGGACTGGCAGGTCACCTTGGCCTGGGGCGCCTGACCGTCTTGTGGGACGACAACAGGATCACCATCGACGGATCGACCGACCTGTCGACGAGCGAGGATATCGCGGCGCGCTATGCCGCGACCGGCTGGCATGTCGAAAGCTGCGACGGGCATGATCCGGCCGACATTCGCCGCGCAATCGACGCCGCGCTTGCCGATCCGCGCCCGTCGCTGGTCGCGTGCCGCACGATCATCGGTTTCGGCGCGCCGAACAAGCAGGGCACGTCGGCCACGCACGGCGCCCCGCTCGGCGCCGACGAGATCGCCGCCGCGCGCAAGGAACTGGGCTGGACTGCCGAACCGTTCGTCATTCCCGACGATATCGCGGCGGCCTGGGCGGCCTTTGGCGAGAAAGGCAAAAAACTTCATGCCCAATGGAATGAACGCCTTGCAAGCAGCGAAAAGAAAAGCGATTTTGAAACGCGGCTGCGTGGCAAGATCGTTCCGGGCGATGCCTTCAAGGCCTATCTCGACGGGCTCGTCGCCGAGCCGCCGACGGTCGCGACGCGCAAGGCATCGGAAAATACGCTGAGCGCGCTCACCGCCGACATTGCGTCGCTGATCGGCGGCAGTGCCGATCTCACAGGTTCCAACAACACCAAAACATCATTTACCAAACCACTGACAAAAAATGATTATTCCGGGCGCTATATCTATTATGGCATCCGCGAGTTCGGCATGGCGGCGGCGATGAACGGCATGGCGCTGCACGGCGGCGTGACCCCCTACGGCGGCACTTTTCTGGTGTTCGCCGATTATTGCCGCGCGGCGATCCGCCTGTCGGCGCTTCAGAAGCAGCGCGTGATCTATGTGATGACGCACGACAGCATCGGGCTGGGCGAAGACGGCCCGACGCACCAGCCGGTCGAACATCTGCAATCGCTGCGCGCGATGCCGAACCTGCTCGTCATGCGTCCCGCCGATGCGGTCGAAACCGCCGAATGCTGGGCGCTCGCGCTCGCACAGACGGACCGCCCGTCGCTGCTCGCGCTGACCCGCCAGAATCTGCCGCCGCTGCGTCATGACGTCACGGAAAATCTTTGCGCCAAAGGCGGTTATCGCCTTCGCGGGGCGTCGGCGGCGCGCAAGGTCGTGCTTGTCGCGACGGGTTCGGAAGTCTCGCTCGCGCTTGAAATCGCCGACAGGCTCGAGGCCGAGGGCCACGGCGCCGACGTCGTCTCGATGGTCTCGACCGAATTGTTCGACGAGCAGGACGCCGCTTATCAGGCCGACATTCTGCCCGCCGACGCGCTGATCGTGTCGATCGAGGCGGGCACGACCTTCGGCTGGGAACGCTATACCGGCCGCGACGGCCTGCGCTTCGGTATCGACAGCTTCGGCGCTTCGGCGCCGATCGAAGACCTGTTCAGGCATTTCGGCCTTACCGCCGATGCCATCACCCCCCAGATCCTGGCCCGGCTGAGCCATTAAGGACCGGCCGACCATTCGCAGAAAGGACAATTCGACATGGCAGTGAAAGTCGCAATCAACGGTTTCGGACGCATCGGCCGCCTCGTGGCGCGCGCCATTCTCGAACGTCCCGACTGCGGGCTCGAACTGGTTGCGATCAACGACCTTGCCGATGCCAAGGCGAATGCTCTGCTGTTCAAGCGCGACAGCGTCCATGGCCCGTTCCCTGGCGAGGTTTCGGCCGACGGCGACCAGATGATCGTGGGCGGCAAGGCGATCCGCGTCACGAAGGAACGCGATCCCGCGAATCTGCCGCACGGCGAACTGGGTATCGACATCGCGCTCGAATGCACGGGCTTTTTTACCGACCGCGAGAGCGCGTCGAAACATCTGGCTGCCGGCGCCAAGCGCGTCCTCATCTCGGCCCCCGCGAAGGGCGCCGACCTGACCGTCGTTTACGGGGTCAATCACGACAAGCTGACCGCCGAACATGTCGTCGTCTCGAACGCCAGCTGCACGACCAACTGCCTCGCGCCGGTCGCCAAGGTGCTCAACGACACGCTGGGCATCGAGCGCGGGCTGATGACCACGGTTCACGCCTATACCAATGACCAGAAGATTCTCGACCAGATCCACAGCGACATGCGCCGCGCGCGCGCCGCGGGTATGTCGATCATCCCGACAACGACGGGCGCCGCGCGCGCGGTCGGCGAAGTGCTGCCCGAACTCAAGGGCAAGCTCGACGGATCGGCGATCCGCGTGCCGACGCCGAACGTCAGCCTCGTCGACCTGACCTTCACGCCGAAGCGCGACACGAGCGTCGCGGAAGTGAACCAGATCCTGAAGGATGCGTCGGAGGGCGCGCTCAAGGGCGTGCTGGCCTTCTCTGACGAGCCGCTGGTGTCGATCGATTATAATCATTGCCCGGCAAGCTCGACGGTCGACAGCCTCGAAACCGCGGTGCTCGAGGGCAAGCTGGTGCGCGTGGTCAGCTGGTACGACAATGAATGGGGCTTCTCGAACCGCATGGTCGACACCGCGGGCGTGATCGCGAAGCTGCTGTAAGAATATCCGTGTGCCCCCGCGAGGGCGGGGGCCGATCACCGACGCCATCCAGATGGCGGGACGGTGGCGGGTGACGAAAGCGCAGGAGATGGGCCCCCGCCTTCGCGGGGGCACAGCGTCGGGCAATGGAGTACAAACGGATGACCGCGTTCAAGACCCTCGACGATATCGGTGACGTCACCGACAAGCGCGTTCTCGTGCGCGTCGATCTCAACGTCCCGATGATCGATGGCGCGGTCAGCGACGCGACGCGCATCCAGGCGGCGATGCCGACGATCCGCGAATTGTCGGACAAGGGCGCGATTGTTCTGCTGCTCGCGCATTTCGGGCGGCCGAAGGGGGCGAAGAACCCGACACAGTCATTGAGCCTCGTCATGGGCGGCGTCGAGGATGTGCTGGGCCATTCGGTGATGTTCATTCCCGAAGCGGTCGGCGAGGGCGCGAAGGCGGGCGTTGCCGTGCTCGCGCCGGGCGATGTCGCGGTGCTCGAGAACACGCGCTTCTATCCCGGCGAGGAGCAGAACGACCCGGCCTTTGCCGATGCGCTCGCTGAAATCGGCGACCTGTATGTCAATGACGCCTTTTCGGCCGCGCACCGCGCGCATGGCTCGACCGAAGGCATCGCCCGGCGGCTTCCGGCCTATGCGGGGCGTGCGATGGAGGCCGAGCTGAAGGCGCTTGACGCCGCGCTCGGCAATCCGGTGCAGCCGGTCGCGGCGGTCGTCGGCGGCGCCAAGGTGTCGAGCAAGATCGATGTGCTGAGGAACCTCGTCGGCAAGGTCGATCATCTCATCATCGGCGGCGGCATGGCCAACACCTTTCTCGCCGCGCGCGGGGTCGATGTCGGCAAGTCGCTGTGCGAGCACGACCTGCTCGATACGGCGAACGCGATCTTCGACGCCGCCGACGCCGCGGGCTGCACGATCCATCTGCCCTATGACGTCGTGGTGGCAAGGGAGTTCGCGCCGAACCCGCCGACGCGCACCGTCAACGTTCACGAGGTCGCCGCCGACGAAATGATCCTCGACGTCGGCCCCGCCGCAGTTGAGGCGCTCGCCGACGTGCTCAAGAATTGCCGCACCCTGGTGTGGAACGGGCCGCTCGGGGCGTTCGAGACACCGCCCTTCGACAGCGCCACCGTCGCGCTCGCCAAAACCGCCGCGGCGCTGACGCGCGAAGGCTCGCTCACGTCGGTCGCGGGCGGCGGCGATACCGTCGCGGCGCTCAATCATGCCGGCGTTGCGGGCGACTTTACCTTTGTTTCGACCGCGGGTGGCGCCTTCCTCGAATGGATGGAAGGCAAGCCGCTGCCGGGCGTCGACGCGCTCAAAGCCTAGTTTTCGAGGGCAATTGCATCCCGCGTGGCGGGAGGCTATGCGCGCCGCCACATACGTATGCAAATCATCGGAGACCTTATGACAACCGCCAATGCCGAGATGCTGGACCAGATCAAGTCGGGACAGGGCTTCATCGCCGCGCTCGACCAGAGCGGGGGATCGACGCCCAAGGCATTGAAGGGTTATGGCATCGGCGAGGATGCCTTCTCGAACGACGAGGAAATGTTCGCGCTGATCCATGCGATGCGTTCGCGGATCGTCACCGCGCCGTGCTTCAACGGCGAGAAGGTGATCGGCGCGATCCTGTTCGAGCGGACGATGGACGGCGAAGCGGGCGGCAAGCCGGTGCCCGCGCTGCTTTGGGAACGCGGCGTCGTGCCGTTCCTGAAGGTCGACAAGGGGTTGGAAGACGAAGCCGATGGCGTTCAGCTGATGAAGGCCAATCCCGGTCTCGACGATTTGTGCAAGCGCGCGGTCGCCAAGGGGGTGTTCGGCACCAAGATGCGCAGCGTCGTCAACCTTGCCAATCCGGTGGGGGTCAAGGCGATTGTCGATCAACAGTTCGCCGAAGCCGCGCGCATCGCGGCGCACGGCCTGGTGCCGATCATCGAGCCCGAGGTGAACATCAAGAGCGCCGAGCGCGATGCGGCGGACCGGCTGTTGCTGAAAGAGCTGCTCGCGGCGCTTGACGCCTGGACCGGCGGGCCGGTGATGCTCAAACTATCGCTGCCGACCGAAGCCGGGCTGTTCCAGCCGCTCGTCGATCATCCCAAGGTGCTGCGCGTGGTTGCGCTGTCGGGTGGCTTTTCGCGCCCCGAGGCCTGCGCCGAACTGGCGAAGAATCCCGGCATCATTGCAAGCTTCAGCCGTGCGCTGTTGGAGGATCTGCGCGCGTCGATGAACGACGAGGAGTTCAACGCCTCGCTCGGCGGCGCGATCGACGAGATTCACGCGGCCTCGGTGGCCTGAGGTGAAGGGTGAGGGGCGGCGAACGGCGGATGGCCGCTTGCCGCCATCCTCCCGAAAGGCGGGCGGTCAGAGGCCGCCCGCGAAGGTGAAGGAAAAGCGGTAATCCCGATGGGCGATCGCCGCGTCGCTTCTTTTGCCGGGGCGAACCGCAGTGAGTGCAAACTGGCCATCGGCGAGATGCACGGCTTTGCCGAGTTCGACCTCGAAGGGCTGTTTCGTGCCATTGCCGCGATGCCAGATCATCTTCACGCGCACGCGGCCCGCCCAGACGCATTGCGCGTCCGCGGGGCAGCGGCTGTCCTCGATGATCGCAATCGGCTCGACGATCGGGCCATCCACATAGGCCTTCTGGCCGAGCCTGACATTGTCGCCGTCGGCAAGCGGCGCCTCCGTCGTCGTCGCGCACGTCGAAAGCAGCAGCGGACAGAGGGCGATTGCCGCAAGGTGCATGATCTTCTGCATTTGCCCGCATCTGGCGGCGTCGCTATGAACGCGCGATGACCACAGCCACGACCGCATCGACCTGCCAGCTCTACCTCATTTCCCCGCTCGACGTCGGCGGCGATTTTCCTGTGCGGCTGGAGGACGCGCTGGCCGCGGGGCCGGTCGCGGCCTTTCAGTTTCGCGTCAAGGGGCTGGACCAGCACGAGGCGGCGCGGCTCGCCGAGCCGTTGCAGGCGATCTGCGCGACGCATGAGGTCGCCTTTATCGTCAACGACGATGTCGCGCTGGCAAAGCGGCTGAAGGCCGACGGCGTGCATCTGGGGCAGGGCGATGGCGATCCGAAGGAGGCGCGCCGTCAGCTCGGTCCCGGCGCACAGATTGGCGTAACATGCCATAACAGCCGTCACCTCGCGATGGAGGCGGGAGAGGCTGGCGCCGATTATGTTGCCTTCGGCGCCTTTTTCCCGACGACGACCAAGGCGGTCGAACATCGCGCGGACCCTGAAATACTGACATGGTGGCAGGGGTTGTTCGAGCTGCCCTGCGTGGCGATCGGCGGAATCACCGTCGACAATGCGAAAAAGCTCGTCGAGGCAGGGGCCGATTTCCTTGCGGTGTCGGGAGGCGTCTGGGCCTATCGCGACGGTCCGGGCGCTGCGGTGCGCGCCTTTGCGGAAATCCTGGAAAATCAGCCCGCGGGATAATCGCGTCCGGGCCTTTTGGCATCGTCCTTTTCCGGGCGCTGTGCCGCCCTGTCCTTGCGCCAGCCGAACAGGCCGGCGCATGGCGCTTCACGCGGCGCAGGGACGGCATCGCCGCGCGGCGGCGGCGGGGAGGGTGAAGAAAGTTCGGCATTCATCATGGCCGCTCCTATGCCAGCGCGCGTCCGCTGCATATTGGATCGATCCGACAAATCGGCTTCGGTTCATCGCATTTCCCGGCCGACGGCGCGCAGCCTGCCGAGGCGGCGCCCACGCCGACACGGCGACTTGCCCTTCGGCGCGGGCGCGGCTAAAGGCGCGCTCCTGTGACCGGCTTATACAATAGGCCGGCGGCTCTTTCCATCCTTGTCCAAGTGAGTGTGCGCGATGAAGATCACCGGCGTTGAAATCCGTCCCGGCAATATAATCGAGTTTGAAGGCGGTATCTGGAAGGTCACCAAGATCCAGCACACCCAGCCGGGCAAGGGCGGCGCCTATATGCAGGTCGAGGCCAAGAATCTGATCGACGGACGCAAGCTCAACAACCGTTTCCGCAGCGCCGACACGGTGGAAAAGGTCCGCCTCGACACCAAGGATTTCCAGTATCTCTATGCCGAAGGCGACGATCTCGTCTTCATGGACAAGGACAGCTTCGAGCAGATCAATATCTCCAAGGATGTCGTCGGCGAAGCGCACGAGTTCCTGCAGGACGGCATGGACGTCGTGCTTGAGCTTTGGGAAGAGCGCCCGATCTCGGTCGAACTGCCCGAACAGATCGAGGCGACGATCGTCGAGGCCGATGCGGTGGTGAAGGGCCAGACGGCATCGTCGTCCTACAAGCCCGCGATTCTCGACAATGGCGTGCGCGTCATGGTGCCGCCGCACATCACCAGCGGGACGCGCATCGTGGTCAATGTCTATGACCGCGAATATGTGCGCCGCGCGGACTGATTAGTTCCCCTCCCGCTTGCGGGAGGGGTTAGGGGAGGGCTTGTCGAGGGACGGGCCTTCTTCCGAACGAAACATTCCCTCCCCCGACCCCTCCCGCAAGCGGGAGGGGGGAGTTATGACTATGGCCGTATCGGGCATCATCACCGTCATGGAACGCGCCGCGCGCAAGGCCGGATCCAAGCTGCGCCGCGATTTCGGCGAGGTCGAGCATTTGCAGGTGTCGCAAAAGGGACCAGCGGATTTCGTCTCGAAGGCCGATCAGGCCGCCGAGCGCACGCTTTACGACGAACTGACCCACGCGCGCCCCGGCTGGGGCTTCTTGATGGAAGAGGCCGGCGCGATCGAGGGCGAGCCGGGCAAGCCGCGCTTCATCATCGACCCGCTCGACGGCACGTCGAACTTCCTTCATGCGATTCCGCATTTCGCGATCTCGATCGCGGTGCAGGAGCCGAAGCTGGGGGGCGGCTGGGGCGACGTCACGGCGGCGCTGATCTATCAACCCGTCACCGACGAAAGCTATTGGGCCGAGCGCGGCCGCGGCGCGTGGCTGCACGACCGGCGCCTGCGCGTGGCGTCACGCCGCCATCTGGGCGAATGCCTGATCGCGACGGGCATTCCCTATATGGGCCATGGCAATATGGCGCAGTGGAGCCGCATTTTCGGCGCGGTCGCGCCCGAAGTCGCGGGCATCCGCCGCTTCGGCGCCGCCAGCCTCGACCTCGCCTGGGTCGCGGCGGGGCGCTACGATGGTTTCTGGGAAAGCGATTTGCAGGTGTGGGACGTCGCGGCGGGAATGCTGCTCGTGCGCGAGGCGGGCGGCTTCGTCAGCGATTTCCGCGGCGGCGACCGCGCGATCGAACGCAGCGAATATATCGCAGGCAGCGCCGCGGTGCATTCAAAGCTGCAGAAACTGGTCGCGGGCGCGCTGCGCAACGCTTGACGAGGGCGGCATTCCTTTGGTCGTCATGCCGGACACTTCGACGATCTCAGGACAGGCTTGATCCGGCATCCGTGCCCGCGGCGTTGTCATGGACCCCGGATCAAGTCCGGGGTGACGAGTGAGAAGTGGCGCTTTTGAACGCCCCCGTCACTCGTCGAAAACATATTCCCGGAAACTATCCATCAGCGATGCCCAGGTGTTGAACGTCTCGCCGACATTCTCGCGCGGGATTCCCGCGAAATCGAGGTCGACGTCCATTTCGAGCACCGGGTCGCCGGCATCGTCCCTATAGGCGCGCGCGAAGCGCTTTTCCTTGTTCCACTGGTTCAGCCGTTCGAGCGACATATCCTTCGCATCGCTGAAGCCCATATAATATTGGAGCGTCTTGCATTTTTGACCCCCCTCGCAATTCATAAAAAGAACAAGGAACTTCAGGCCATTGCGGCTGCTCTCGATATAGGGATCGTCGCCCTCTTTGGCGATGATCGTCGCGGGCCAGCCCTGCGACTCGACGATCGCCTTGATCGTCGCCGGATCCGCCGCGTTCACCAGTTCGGAATGGGCCGGAGTTGTCCAGAAAAGTGCGGTCGCGGCGAGGGCGAGCGCGGCGCGCGTGGTGATTGGTCCCATAATAGCTCCCATCGTCGATATAGCGCCCGAAAGACGCGGCATTGCGACCCGTTTTCTCCGACCTATCACAGCGATAGGCCCACTCGCCAGCGTGCAGTGGGGTGTTGGTCACGCAAGATACGAAAATCCTGCCCGCGGTGCTTGCGACACGCGGCGCGCTGGCCTAAAGCGCCCCCGATAACCGGGTGCGCGCCACCCCAAAAATTGCACAACGGAACTGCGAGCTCCCATGGTCGATCTGACTCAGTATCTGCCGATCCTGATATTCCTGGTCATTGCGGTCGGGTTGTCGGCGGCCTTTGTCTTCCTGCCGATGGGCGTCGCGCGGCTGACCGGGGCGCACAAGCCCGATCCGGCGAAGCTGACCGAATATGAATGCGGCTTTCCCGCGTTCGAGGATGCGCGCAGCCAGTTCGATGTGCGATTCTATCTCGTCGCCATCCTCTTCATCATCTTCGATCTCGAAGCCGCATTCCTGTTTCCGTGGGCAGTCAGCCTTGAAGAAATCGGCTGGGCCGGTTGGGCCACGATGATGATTTTCCTCGCCGAGCTTGCGATCGGCCTGATTTACGCATGGAAGAAAGGGGCGCTGGATTGGGAATGAGCAATTCGAGCATCCTGATGCCCGGCCAGATGCCGGTGGCGCCGGGGACCAGCCCCGACCAGTCGTTTTTCGACGATTTGAGCAGCGAGGTGGGTGACAAGGGCTTCCTCGTCACCTCGACCGAGGATCTGTTCAACTGGGCGCGCACCGGCTCGCTCTGGTGGATGACCTTTGGCCTCGCCTGCTGCGCGGTCGAGATGATCCATGTCAACATGCCGCGATACGACATGGAGCGTTTCGGCGTCGCGCCGCGCGCGTCCCCGCGCCAGTCGGATGTGATGATCGTCGCGGGCACGCTCTGCAACAAGATGGCGCCGGCGCTGCGCCGGGTTTACGACCAGATGTCGAACCCCAAATATGTCATCTCGATGGGCAGCTGCGCCAATGGCGGCGGCTATTATCACTACAGCTATTCGGTGGTGCGCGGCTGCGACCGCATCGTGCCCGTCGACATCTATGTCCCCGGCTGTCCGCCGACCGCCGAGGCTTTGCTCTATGGCGTGATGCAGTTGCAGCGGAAGATCCGCCGCACCGGGACGATTGAACGCTGATGGCCAGTCCTGCTCCCCTCGTCGCCCCGCGCGCGGGCCTTGCCGCCGCGCTTGAAAAGCTGCTCGGCAACGATCTGATCGAGCATGTCGTCGCCGTTGGCGAAGACAGCATCACCGTGCGCCGTGAGGCGATCGCCGGGGTGATGATCGCGCTGCGCGACAATCTCGATTATCAGCAGCTGATGGAAATCGCCGGGGTCGACTATCCCGACCGGCCCGAGCGGTTCGAGGTGGTCTACCACCTGCTCAGTGTGACGAAGAACCATCGCCTGCGCGTGCGCGTGTCGACCGACGAAGCGACGCCGGTGCCAACGATCGTGCCCGTCTGGCCGGTCGCGGGCTGGCTCGAGCGCGAAGTGTTCGACATGTATGGCGTGCTGTTCGCGGGCAACCCCGACCTGCGCCGTATCCTGACCGACTATGGTTTTCAGGGCCATCCGCAGCGCAAGGATTTCCCGCTGACCGGCTATACCGAGTTGCGCTATTCCGAAGAGGACAAGCGCGTCGTCTATGAGCCGGTGAAGCTGGCACAGGATTTCCGCAACTTCGACTTCCTGTCCCCATGGGAAGGCGCCGATTATGTGCTGCCGGGCGACGAAAAGGCCGGCGGCACGGGCGAGGCGCCGGGCAAGGGCGCGCCGACGCCGATGACGTCGAAAGACGTCAAGGCTGCCGACGACAAGGCCAAGGCGCCGCCGCCGCCGACTCCCAAAACCACCGAAAAGCCCGCCGACACCGGCGCGGGCAACAAGGCGAACAAGGCCGCCGCCAGGCCGAGCAAGGACGGCGCAAAGGCGAAGGCGGACGGCGAAGCCAAGACGCCCGCGACCAGGAAGGCCGAGAAGGCTGCGCCCAAGGCAAAGGCCCCGGCCAAGCCGCGCGCGCCGCGCAAGCCGAAATCAGGAGGTGACGCATGACCGACGCTCCTCAGGTCAAGCACCACGGCAGCGACATGTTCGAGGGCTATCCGGTCGACACCGCGAACACCGCGGGCGATCAGGTCGTCACCAATTACACGATCAACTTCGGCCCGCAGCACCCGGCGGCGCACGGCGTTTTGCGCATGGTGATGGAACTCGACGGCGAGATTATCGAGCGCGTCGATCCGCACGTCGGGCTGCTCCATCGCGGCACCGAAAAGCTGATCGAGTACAAGACCTATCTGCAGGCTTTGCCCTATTTCGACCGGCTCGACTATTGCTCGCCGCTCGGCATGGAGCACAGCTATGTGCTGGCCATCGAAAAACTGCTCGACCTCGAAGTGCCGGCGCGCGCGCAATATCTGCGCACGATGTTCGCCGAGCTGACGCGCATCTGCAACCATATGCTCAACATCGGGTCGCACGTCATGGACGTCGGTGCGATGACGCCGAACCTGTGGGTGTTCGAGCTGCGCGAGGATTGCCTCAACTTCTTCGAGCGCGCGAGCGGCGCGCGGATGCACAGCGCCTGGTTCCGCCCCGGCGGCGTCCATCAGGACGTGCCGGAAAAGCTGCTCGTCGACATCGGCGAATGGTGCGAAACGCGGCTGCCCAGGCTGTTCGGCGACGCGATGAGCCTCGTCATCGACAACCGCATCTTCAAACAGCGCAACGTCGACATCGCGACGGTGAGCAAGGAAGATGCGCTGGCGTGGGGCTTTTCCGGTCCGATGATCCGCGGCAGCGGCATCGCATGGGATTTGCGCAAGTCGCAGCCCTATGACGCCTATGCCGCGATGGACTTCGACATTCCCGTCGGCACGCGCGGCGATTGCTACGACCGCTTCATGGTGCGCGTCGAGGAAGTCTATCAGTCGGCGAAGATCATCAAACAGTGCCTGCGTGACATGCCCACCGGCCCGATCGCCAGCCTCGACCGCAAGGTCGTGCCGCCGAAGCGCGGCGAGATGAAGCAGTCGATGGAATCGCTGATCCATCACTTCAAGCTCTATACCGAAGGCTTCCACGTCCCCGCGGGCGAAGTCTATGTCGCGACCGAAAGCCCCAAGGGCGAGTTCGGCGTCTATCTGGTCAGCGACGGCACCAACAAGCCGTACCGCTGCAAGATCCGCCCGACGGCGTTTTCGCACCTGCAGGCGATGGACATGATGTGCAAGGGCCACATGCTTGCCGACACCACCGCGATCATCGGCGCGATCGACGTCGTGTTCGGGGAGTGCGACCGGTGAAGCGTTTTTGGACAGTGTTGGCGCTTTTTGCGGTTGCTGCGAGCACCCAATCGCGCGCCGACGATGGCGTGGTCGACAACAAAGATATCGTTCAGGATCATCTGAAGTCCGTAATGATCGCCAACTTCATAAAAAAAGATTTCTCGAAACATGTGAAACATCTGGGTCCAAATGTTTTGGTCGGCATTCAAGAGAATGGCCAAGGGCCAGTGAAATATGCCGAGGGTCCCAATGTTGTCGAAGGCATTTACGATATCATTACGACGCATAAAAAATATCCGCTCTCCGCGACATGCCAAAAGACAGCCACCGATAAGGGACCATTGGAAGATTTGGTAATGTGTTACCTGTTGGTCCAAAGGGATCAAGGCGCCCAAGCGAAGGTCCAGATGTTCTATGGGCTAGAGAAGGGGAAAATTGATCGAATGGTCATGGCTAAGGTGGAAGTCGACAATGCCTCCACGGCGGCTGGCCCCACAAAACCCGCAGGGCAGAACTGAAATGGCTGACGCACCCCAAATCCCCGACGAAGCCGAAATCCGCGCGCGCTGGGGCGCCTTTGCGTGGACGGCCGAAAATGCCGAGAAGGCCAAGCAGGTCATTGCGCGCTATCCCGCTGGGCGCCAGCGTTCGGCGGTGATGCCTTTGCTCGACCTCGCGCAGCGGCAGGTCGGCGCCGAGACGCAGACGCAGGGCTGGCTGCCCGTGCCGGTGATCGAATATGTCGCCGCGCAGCTCGATATGCCCTTCATCCGCGCCTATGAGGTCGCGACCTTTTACACCATGTACAACCTCGTCCCCGTCGGCCGCTATCATGTGCAGGTGTGCGGCACGACGCCGTGCCTGCTCCGCGGGTCGGACGATGTGATGGCGGCGTGCAAGAACCGCGGCATGGTGAAGGGCAAGACGACGCCCGACGGCCTGTTCACGCTCACCGAGGTCGAGTGCATGGGCACCTGCACCAACGCGCCGATGGTCCAGATCAACGACGATAATTACGAAGACCTCGATTACGACAGCATGACGCGCATCCTTGATGATCTCGCGGCGGGCAAACAGCCGAAAACGGGGACGCAGAACCCGCAGCGCCACACGAGCGAGCCCGAGGGCGGGCCGACGACGCTGAAGGAAATGGTCGAAGCCAATCATGACTATCGGAAGGAGTGGGGGGCATGACCAACTCTTCATTCCTTCGTCATGCCGGACTTGATCCGGCATCCATGACCACGACCGTTGCCTGGACCCCGGATCAAGTCCGGGGTGACGATATGGGAGAGGACGCATGAGCCTCGCCGACAAGGATCGCATTTTCACCAATCTCTACGGCTTCCAGCCGTGGAACCTCAAAGCTGCGCAGGTGCGCGGCGATTGGGACAACACCAGGGATCTGATGAAGCGCGGCCAGGACGCGATCATTGAGGAGATCAAGGCGTCGGGGCTGCGCGGCCGCGGCGGCGCGGGCTTCCCGACGGGGCTCAAGTGGAGCTTCATGCCAAAGGAGCCGCGCGCCGACCGCCCGAGCTTCCTCGTCATCAACGCCGACGAATCCGAACCCGGCTCGTGCAAGGACCGCGAAATCATCCGCCACGATCCGCACAAGCTGATCGAAGGCGCGCTGATCGCGGGCTATGCGATGCGCGCGCGCGCCGCGTACATCTATATCCGCGGCGAGTTCATCCGCGAGGCCGAGACGTTGTTCGCGGCGGTGCAGGAGGCCTATGACGCCGGGCTGCTCGGCAAGAATGCCGCGAAGTCGGGCTACGACTTCGACGTCTTCGTCCACCGCGGCGCCGGCGCCTATATCTGCGGCGAAGAAACCGCAATGATCGAAAGCCTTGAGGGTAAGAAGGGCCAGCCGCGCCTGAAACCGCCGTTCCCGGCGGGTGCGGGCCTCTACGGCTGCCCCACGACGGTGAACAATGTCGAAAGCATCGCGGTTGTCCCGACGATCCTGCGCCGCGGCGCGGCGTGGTTCTCCTCCTTCGGGCGCGAGAATAACAAGGGCACCAAGCTCTTCCAGATCAGCGGCCATGTGAACAAGCCCTGCGTCGTCGAGGAAGAGATGAGCATCTCCTTCCGCGAACTGATCGACCGGCATTGCGGCGGCATCCGCGGCGGCTGGGACAATCTGCTCGCGGTGATCCCCGGCGGTTCGTCGGTGCCGCTGGTTCCGGCGGCAGAGATCATGGACTGTCCGATGGATTTCGACGGGTTGAAGGCCGTCGGTTCGGGCCTTGGCACCGCCGCCGCGATCGTGATGGACAAGTCGACCGACATCGTCCAGGCGATCAGTCGCATCAGCTATTTCTACAAGCATGAAAGCTGCGGCCAGTGCACCCCGTGCCGCGAAGGCACCGGCTGGATGTGGCGCGTGATGGAGCGGCTGCGCACCGGCAACGCCGACATCGGCGAGATCGACACGCTCTACGACGTCACCAAGCAGGTCGAGGGCCACACCATCTGCGCGCTCGGCGACGCCGCGGCATGGCCGATCCAGGGCCTGATCCGCCACTTCCGCCCCGAACTCGAACGCCGCATCCGCGAGAGTGGCGGCGTGATGGAGGCGGCGGAGTGATGCGCAACCTTTCCCTCCTCGTCACCCTGAACTCGTTTCAGGGTCCATGGCCGGTCGGTGCGGCAAGCGCAGCGGTTATGGATAGCGATGGGTCATGGATGCTGAAACAAGTTCAGCATGACGATTTTGGGGCGAGCACCAATGCCTAAAGTTACCGTAGATGGCGTAGAACTCGACGTTCCGCAGGGCGCGACCGTGCTGCAGGCGTGCGAGATGGCGGGGAAGGAAATCCCGCGCTTCTGCTACCACGAACGCCTCAGCATCGCCGGCAATTGCCGCATGTGCCTGGTCGAAGTGTCGCCCGGCCCGCCGAAGCCGCAGGCGTCGTGCGCGCTGCCGACCGCCGATGGGCAGGTGATCCGCACCGACAGCCCGATGGTCAAGAAGGCGCGCGAGGGGGTGATGGAGTTCCTGCTCATCAACCACCCGCTCGACTGCCCGATCTGCGACCAGGGCGGCGAATGCGATTTGCAGGACCAGTCGGTCGCCTATGGCCGCGGCGCGACGCGCTATGAGGAGAACAAGCGCGCCGTCACCGAGAAATATATGGGTCCGATCGTCAAGACGGTGATGACCCGCTGCATCCAGTGCACGCGCTGCGTCCGCTTCGCTGAGGAAGTCGCGGGTGTCGAGGACATCGGCGCGATCTATCGCGGCGAGAATATGCAGATCACCTCCTACCTGGAACATGCCGTCGCGAGCGAGCTTTCGGGCAATATCGTCGATTTGTGCCCCGTCGGCGCGTTGACGTCGAAGCCCTATGCGTTCGAGGCGCGGCCGTGGGAGCTGACCAAGACGCTCGGCATCGACATGATGGACGCGGTCGGCACCAATGTCCGCATCGATTCACGCGGGCGCCAGGTGCTGCGCGTGCTGCCGCGCGTCAACGATGATGTGAACGAGGAATGGGCGAGCGACAAGACACGCCACCATGTCGATGGCCTCGTCCGCCGCCGTCTCGACCGTCCGTTCGTTCGCAAGGACGGCCAGCTCGTCGAAGCGACATGGGCCGAAGCGTTCGAGGCGATCAGGGCGGTGAACGCCGGTTCGTCGGTCGCGGCGATTGCAGGCGACCTCGTCGATTGCGAGACGATGTTTGCCGCGAAATCGCTCGTCAACGCCCTCGGCTCGTCGTTGCTCGAAGGGCGGCAGACCGGGCTTGATTACGATGTCACCAGCCTGTCGGCGGTCAATTTCAACACGACGATCGCCGAGGCCGAGAATGCCGACGTGATCCTGCTCGTCGGCACGAACCTGCGCTGGGAAGCGCCGCTCATCAACACACGCGTCCGCAAGGCGGTGTGGAAGAAGGGCGCGAAGGTCTTTGCGATCGGGCCTGAAACCGATCTCACCTACAAGACCGAATGGCTCGGCGACGATGCGTCGCTCGTGGCGAATCTGCCCACTCACCTGCTCGACGCGCTGAAGGGCGCCGAGCGGCCGATGCTGATCTTCGGCGGCGGCGCGCTGTCGGTGCCCGGCGTCCACGGCGCGGGTCTCGCGCTCGCCAAGGCGGTGAACGCGGTCAAGGAGGGCTGGAACGGCTTTAACGTCGTGCATTTCTCGGCCGCGCGCATGGGTTCGCTGATGCTAGGCTACGGCCTGCCCGGCGGGATCAGGGACGTGATCGCGGCGAAGCCGAAGCTCGCCTTCTTCCTCGGCGCCGACGAGGTTGATTTTTCGGCCTTCGCCGAAACGTTCAAAGTCTATGTCGGGCACCACGGCGACAAGGGCGCGCACGCCGCCGACGTGATCCTGCCCGCGGCGGCGTGGACCGAGAAGGATTTCACCACGGTCAACACCGAAGGCCGCGTCCAGCGCAGCGAAAAGGCTGTGTTCGCACCGGGCGACGCGCGCGAGGACTGGAGCATTTTCCGTGCGCTCGCCGATGCGCTCGGCGTCAGCGTCGGCTTCGACAGCTTTGACGAATGCCGCGCGGCGATGATTGCCGCGGTGCCCGCGCTGGGCGTCGAAGGGCTTGCCGACTATGGCTGGACGGTGCCCAAGCTGCCCGCCAAGCCCGAAGCGCGCGCGATCCCGTCGCCGATCAAGGATTTCTACCTCACCAACGCCATCTGCCGCGCGTCGCCGACGATGCAGCGCTGCTCGGAAGAGCTGGTGCATGGTATTGAGTTTGCGGAGGCGGCGGAATGACATTGGCGTCATCTTTCGTCCCTTCTCCCCTTGCGGGAGAAGGATACGGAGCCTTGCCGCTGCAAGCGGCTAGGCTCAGTTGGATGAGGGGGTGCGCGCCGCAGGCGCGCGCGGCCGCAGGACGGCCGCTCATCCCTCACCCAGCTTCGACTAGGCGGCCGAGCCGCCAAGTCTTCGCAACCCTCTCCCGCAAGGGGAGAGGGGAAGGGGTTGCGTTCCAATGACCGAATTTTTCCAATCGCTCGGCATGTCCTATGAATGGGCGTGGGGCCTCGCGACCGTCGCGGGCATCCTGCTCATCGCGTTGCCGCTGATGCTTGCGGTGGCGATGATCATCTATGCCGACCGCAAGATCTGGGCGGCGATCGCGCTGCGCCGTGGTCCGAACGTCGTCGGGCCTTTCGGGCTGCTGCAATCGTTCGCCGACGGCCTGAAAGTGTTCCTGCAGGAAACGATTATCCCGAGTTCGGCCAACCGCGGCCTGTTCCTGATCGCGCCGATCATCACCTTCACCGTTGCGCTGCTGGCGTGGGCGGTGATTCCGTTCAATTCGGGCGCGGTGCTCGCCGACATCAACGTGGGGCTGCTCTACATCCTCGCGATCTCGTCGCTCGGCGTTTATGGCGTGATCCTGTCGGGCTGGTCGTCGAACTCCAAATATCCCTTCTTTTCCGCGCTCCGCGCCTCGGCGCAGATGATCAGCTATGAAGTGTCGATCGGCTTCATCCTGATCGGCGTCGTGCTGTTCGCCGACAGCTTCAACATGAACGAGATCGTCAAGGCGCAGCAGGGGCACGGGCTGGGCATCGTCAACGCCTTTGGCTTCAACCTGTTGCTTTTCCCGCTCGCGGTGATGTTCCTCATCTCGTCGCTCGCCGAAACCGCACGCGCGCCGTTCGACCTGACCGAAGCGGAATCGGAACTCGTCGCGGGGTATCAAACCGAATATTCGTCGATGAGCTTCGCGCTCTTCTGGCTCGGCGAATATGCCAACGTCCTGCTGATGTGCACGCTCAACGCGGTGCTCTTCTGGGGGGGCTGGCTGCCCCCGATCGACTGGGCGCCGCTTTATGCCGTTCCCGGCATCATCTGGCTGTTCGCGAAGATCCTGTTCTTCTTCTTCGTCTTCAGCTGGGTCAAGGCGACCGTCCCGCGCTACCGCTACGACCAGCTGATGCGGCTGGGCTGGAAAATCTTCCTGCCGATTTCGCTGATCTGGATCTTCCTGATCTCCGGCTATCTGATGCTGACGAGGTATTCATGAGTTACGTAGGTCATCTCGTCAAAAGCTTCACGCTGTGGGAGTTTGTGAAGGCGCACGCGCTCACGCTCAAATATTTCTTCAAGCCGAAGGCGACGATCAACTATCCGTTCGAGAAGAACCCGCTGAGCCCGCGTTTCCGCGGCGAGCATGCGCTGCGCCGTTATCCGAACGGCGAGGAGCGTTGCATCGCGTGCAAGCTGTGCGAAGCGGTGTGCCCGGCGCAGGCGATCACGATCGAGGCCGAACCGCGCGAAGACGGCTCGCGCCGCACGACGCGCTACGACATCGACATGACCAAGTGCATCTATTGCGGCTTCTGTCAGGAAGCCTGCCCGGTCGATGCGATCGTCGAGGGGCCGAACTTTGAGTTCGCGACCGAAACGCGCGAGGAGCTGCTCTATGACAAGGCCAAGCTGCTCGCCAATGGCGACAAATGGGAACGCGCGATTGCGGCGAATCTTGCCGCCGACGCGCCCTATCGGTAAGGGCGCGCGCATGATTGATTCAGCCGAGAAGATCCTCCCCGGAACGGGGAGGGGGACCACCCGTAGGGTGGTGGAGGGGTACGCGGTGTCATACGCTGTGGATGCGGGCCTGTGCCCCTCCACCATGCTTCGCATGGTCCCCCTCCCCCTGTGGGGGAGGACCGGCGCATGATCCAGCTTATCGCCTTCTACCTGTTCGCAACCATCGTCATCGCCTCCGCCGCGATGGTGATTTTCGCGCGCAACCCGGTCCACAGCGTGATGTGGCTGATCCTCGCCTTCTTCAACGCGGCGGGGCTGATGCTGCTCGCGGGCGCGGAGTTCATCGCGATGCTGCTCGTCATCGTCTATGTCGGCGCTGTCGCGGTGCTGTTCCTGTTCGTCGTGATGATGCTCGACATCGATTTCGCCGAGCTGCGCGCTGGTTTCGTGCGTTATCTGCCGCTCGGCGCGCTTGTCGCGATCATCCTGGCGGCCGAGCTGGTCTTCGCGGTCGGCGCGTGGAGCGCGGGCGGGGTCGACCTGGCCGCGCGCGCCGCGCCCGTCGTCAGCGACAAGAGCAATATCCAGCAGATCGGCGAGCTGCTCTACACGAAATATATCTTCCTGTTCGAAGCGGCGGGCATCGTCCTGCTCGTCGCGATGATCGGCGCGATCGTGCTGACGCATCGTACTCGTGGGGGCGTGCGCGCGCAGAATATTTCGCAGCAGGTGCGCCGCCGTCCGGAGGATGCGACGCGCCTCGTCGATCCGGGCACCGGGCAGGGGGTGGAGCTGTGATTTCCGTCGGCCATTATCTTGCCGTTTCGGCGGTGCTGTTCACATTGGGCGTGCTTGGCATCTTCATCAACCGCAAGAATATCATCGTCATCCTGATGGCGATCGAGCTCATTCTGCTGGCGGTAAACATCAACCTCGTCGCGTTCAGCGCCGCGCTGGGCGATCTGGTCGGGCAGGTGTTTTCGATGTTCGTGCTGACCGTCGCCGCGGGTGAAGCGGCGATCGGTCTTGCAATCCTTGTTGTTTATTTCCGCGGCCGCGGCACCATTGCCGTCGACGATGCCAACCGGATGAAGGGGTAAGCCGGTGATCCAGGCGATCGTTTTCCTGCCGCTGCTCGCGGCGCTTGTTGCAGGGCTGGGCCAGCGGGCCATCGGCGCGACCGCGTCGAAAATCCTGACCACCGGCGCGCTGTTCACCAGCTGCGCGCTCAGCTGGCCGATCTTCCTGTCCTTCGTGATGGGGACCGGTGAGGCCGAAGTCGTTACCGTGCTGCACTGGGTTTCGTCGGGCGCGCTCCAGTTCAACTGGGAGCTGCGCGTCGATACGCTGACCGCGGTGATGCTCGTTGTCATCACGACGGTGTCGGCGCTCGTCCACCTCTATAGCTGGGGCTATATGGAGGAAGACCCGGACCAGCCGCGCTTCTTCGCTTACCTGTCGCTCTTCACCTTCGCGATGCTGATGCTGGTGACCGCGAACAATCTGGTCCAGATGTTCTTCGGCTGGGAAGGCGTCGGCCTTGCCTCCTATCTGCTCATCGGCTTCTGGTACAAGAAGCCGAGCGCCAATGCCGCCGCGATCAAGGCGTTCGTCGTCAACCGCGTCGGCGACCTTGGCTTCATGCTCGGTATTTTCGGCACCTTCCTGGTGTTCGGCACCGTTTCGATCCCCGAGATTCTGGCCGCCGCGCCGGGCATGGCGGGCAGCAGCATCACCTTCCTGGGGATGCGGCTCGACACGATGACGATCCTCTGCCTGCTCTTGTTCATCGGCGCGATGGGCAAGTCGGCGCAGCTCGGCCTGCACACCTGGCTTCCCGACGCGATGGAGGGTCCGACGCCGGTGTCGGCGCTGATCCACGCCGCGACGATGGTCACCGCGGGCGTCTTCATGGTTTGCCGGCTGTCGCCGATGTTCGAGACCGCGCCGATCGCGCTCGGCGTCGTCACCTTCGTCGGCGCCGCGACTTGTCTTTTCGCCGCGACTGTCGGCACGACGCAGTGGGACATCAAGCGCGTCATCGCCTATTCGACCTGCTCGCAGCTCGGTTACATGTTCTTCGCCGCGGGCGTCGGCGCCTATGGCGCGGCGATGTTCCACCTCTTCACGCACGCCTTTTTCAAGGCGCTCTTGTTCCTGGGCGCGGGCTCGGTGATCCATGCGATGCACCACGAACAGGACATGCGCTATTATGGCGGCCTGCGGAAACATATCCCGCTCACCTATTGGGCGATGATGGCGGGCACACTGGCGATCACCGGCGTCGGCATCGCGGGTGTCGCGGGCTTTGCGGGTTTCCATTCGAAGGACGGCATCCTCGAGGCGGCCTTTGCAGCGGGCGGCGGCGGGCAGGTCGCCTTCTGGGTCGGTATCTTTGCCGCGCTACTGACGAGCTTCTATTCGTGGCGCCTCGTCTTCCTGACCTTCCACGGCAAGCCGCGCTGGGAAGAGAGCGAGCATATCCAGCATGCGGTGCACGGCGAACATGAGGAGCCGTCCGCCGAGCATTCGAGCGGTGATCATGCGCCGCACCATCACGACGCGCACGGCGACGGCACCGCGGGTTACCACCCGCATGAAAGCCCGCTGTCGATGCTGATCCCGCTCGGCGTCCTGTCGCTCGGCGCGGTGTTTGCGGGTTTCGTCTTCGCGCACCCCTTCATCTATCCCGAGGAAGGCATGGCCTTCTGGGCGGGCAGCATCGCGTTCGACGAGCATCTGATGCACGCCGCGCACGAAGTGCCGACTTGGGTGAAGTGGACGCCGTTCACCGTGATGGCGATCGGCCTGTTCCTCGCGTGGAACAGCTATATTCGCAACACCACGCTGCCCGCGCGTTTCGTGGCGCAGTTCAGGCTGCTCCACCAGTTTCTCTACAACAAATGGTATTTCGACGAGCTCTACCACATCCTCTTTGTGAAGCCCGCCTTCTGGATCGGCCGCTTCTTCTGGAAGAAAGGTGACGAAGGCACCATCGACCGCTTCGGCCCCGATGGCGCGGCGGCGCTCGTCGCCGGGGGGACGCGGCTCGCGGTCCGGCTGCAATCGGGTTATGTTTATGGATATGCGTTTGTGATGCTGCTCGGTCTTGTCGGCCTCGCCAGCTGGGCCATGGTGAATTTCCTGTGAGCGGGCTTCCCATCCTGTCGCTGATGCTGGCGATCCCCGCGATCGCCGCCATCCTCTGCCTCTATGCGGGCGACCGCAACGCGCGCGTCATTGCGCTCGCCGCGACCTTGATCGACTTTGCGCTGGGCGTCCTGCTCTGGGCCAATTTCGACATCGGCGGCGCGCAGTGGCAGTTCACCGAGCGTGCCGACCTGTTCGGGCGCTTCCAGTGGGCGCTCGGCATCGACGGCATGGCGCTGATGCTCATCATGCTCAGCGTATTCCTGATGCCGCTGTGCATCCTCGCGAGCTGGGATGCGATCAAGAGCCGCGTCGGCCTCTACATGGCGATGTTCCTGATCATGGAAGTCGTGATGATCGGCGTCTTCATGGCGCAGGATCTGCTGCTCTTCTACATCTTCTTCGAGGCCGGCCTGATCCCGATGTATTTCATCATCGGCATCTGGGGCGGCGCCAACCGGATCTACGCCGCGTTCAAATTCTTCCTCTACACGCTGCTCGGTTCGGTGCTGATGCTGATCGCGATGATCGCGATGATCGCCGAGGCGGGGACGACCGATATCCCGACGCTGCTCAATTACGACTTCCCGCCGGAAATGCAGACCTGGCTGTGGCTCGCTTTCTTCGCGAGCCTCGCGGTCAAGATGCCGATGTGGCCCGTCCACACCTGGCTTCCCGACGCGCATGTGCAGGCGCCGACCGCGGGCTCGATGATCCTGGCGGGCGTGCTCCTGAAGCTCGGCGCCTATGGCTTCCTGCGCTTCATGATGCCGATGTTCCCCGACGCTTCGGCGCAGCTGATGTGGCTGGTGTTCGGTCTGTCGATGGTCGCGGTGGTCTATACCAGCCTTGTCGCGCTGGTGCAGAACGACATGAAGAAGCTGATCGCCTATTCGTCGGTCGCCCACATGGCCATCGTCACGGCGGGCCTCTTTGCCTTCAACCAGCAGGGAATCGAGGGCGCGCTGATCATCATGCTCAGCCATGGTGTCGTTTCGGCCGCGCTCTTCTTCTGCGTCGGGGTGATCTATGACCGGCTGCACACGCGCGAAATCGACCGCTACGGCGGCCTCGCCGTGAACATGCCGGCCTATGCGCTCTTCTTCATGCTGTTCACCATGGCGTCGATCGGCCTGCCGGGGACGAGCGGTTTCGTCGGCGAGTTCCTGAGCCTGCTCGGCATTTACGAGGCGTCGAGCGTCGTCGCCTTTGTCTGCACCACCGGCATCATACTCGGCGCCGCGTACATGCTCTATCTCTATCGCCGCGTCGTGTTCGGCGAATTGACCAAGGACGATGTGAAGGCGATGCCCGACCTCAATCCGCGCGAATGGGCGATCATGGCGCCGCTCGCCGCCGTGGCGCTGTGGATGGGCGTCTATCCCGAAAGCTTCCTCGCGCCGATGCGCGGCGACGTGACCACCGTGGTCGCGCGCCTCGCCCCCGCGAAACCCGCGGGCGACGCGCAGCTTGCCGCGGGCAAGCCGAAGCCCGCCGCTCCACATGGTGAAGCCGCGCATGGCTCCGCCCACGCGGGAGGCGTCCAATGACCGCCGATCTCGCGCTCATCTGGCCCGAACTGATCCTGACGATCGGTGGGCTCATCACGCTGATGCTCGGCACCTTCATGGGTGACCGGCAGGTCGGCATCTACCAGCTCAGCGCGCTGCTGACGCTCGCCGCGGCCGCGGCGGCCGTCGTCGCGCTGTTCGGCGTCGAGGCGACGGTCTTTTCGGGCACGCTGTCGGTCGACGCCTTCGGCGGCTTCGCCAAACTGCTCATCTATGCCGCGAGCTTCGTGTGCATTCTCGTCGCGCCGCGCTTCTTCAGCGGCGGGATGCGCGCCGAATATCCGACGCTGATCCTGTTCGCGGCGCTCGGCATGGGGATCATGGCATCGTCGCGCGACCTGATGACGCTCTATGTCGGGCTCGAACTCAACAGCCTTGCCGCCTATGTGCTCGCGAGCTTCATGCGCACCGACGAGCGGTCGAGCGAAGCGGGGCTGAAGTATTTCGTGCTCGGCGCGCTGGCGTCGGGGATGCTGCTTTATGGCATCTCGCTGCTCTATGGCTTCACCGGCACGACCGATTTCGCGGGCATCGCCGCGGCGATGGGCGATGAGCCGGGTATCGGCCTGATCTTCGGCATCGTCTTCGTGCTTTCGGGGCTGGGTTTCAAGATCAGCGCGGTGCCGTTCCACATGTGGACGCCCGACGTCTATGAAGGCGCGCCGACTCCGGTGACGACCTTCTTTGCCAGTGCGCCCAAGGTGGCGGCGATGGCGCTGATGACGCGGATCGTCATCGACGCGATGGGGCCCGCGGTCGGCGCGTGGCAGCAGATCGTCATCTTCCTCGCGCTCGCCTCGATCATCCTCGGCGCGGTCGGCGCGATCGGGCAGAAGAATATCAAACGCCTGCTCGCCTATTCGTCGATCAACAATGTCGGTTTCATGCTGATCGGCCTTGCCGCCGGAACGCAGCAGGGGGTCGAGGGTGTGCTGACCTATCTGCTCGTCTATCTCGTCACCACGCTCGGCGCTTTCCTCGTCGTGCTGCAACTGCGCGATGAGGGCGGCAATCAGGTCGAAAGCATCCCCGCGCTCGCCGGCCTGTCGCAACGGCGTCCGGGACTGGCGGCGGCGCTGTCGGTCTTCCTGTTCAGCCTCGCCGGCATTCCGCCGCTGTTCGGTTTCTGGCCCAAATATCTGGTGTTCGAGGCTGCCGTGAACGCAAACCTCGTGCCGCTGGCGGTCGCGGGCATCGTCGCATCGGTGATCGGCGCCTTCTATTATATCGCGATCATCAAGACGATGTATTTCGACGATAAATCGGAGGTGGAGGTGACCGGCGGCGGCAATGCGGTCGAGGGCACGATCGTCGCGGCGAGCGCGCTGTGGCTGTCGGCGGTCGGTTATCTCTTCATTCCGATGCTCGCCGTGGCTTCGGCGCACGCCGCAGCGGTGCTGTTCTGATCCCGCCGATCGAGCGGATCGCGCAGACAGGTTCGACCAACGCCGACCTGCTGGCGCGGCTGGCAGGCGGCGAGCATGTCGGCGAGGGGCATTGGCTGATCGCCGACCGCCAGACCGCCGGGCGCGGCCGCCTGGGCCGCGGCTGGAACGACGGGCGGGGCAATTTCATGGGCTCGACGGTCGTGCACCTGACGGTCGGCGATCCGTCGGCGGCGACGCTCGCGCTCGTCGCCGGGGTGGCGCTCGCCAGGACCGTCGCCGCGCTGGCGCCCCAGGTCGGCGCCCAGCTCAAATGGCCGAACGACCTGTTGATCGATGGCGCGAAGTGCGCGGGCATCTTGATGGAGCGCACGGGCAATTCGGTGGTGATCGGCGTCGGCGTCAACCTCGTCAGCGCGCCCGACCTGCCCGACCGCCCGACCGCAACGCTGTCCGGTAAGGGCGCCACGATCGACCGCGATCATTTCGCGAACGCGCTTGGCATCGCGATGATCGACGCGCTGTGGACCTGGCGGCAGGAGGGAGTCGCGAGCATCGTGCGCGCCTGGCTTCCGCTCGCGCACCCCGTCGGCACACCGCTGCGCGTGTCCGAACAAGGCATCGACGGCTTTTTCGACGGGCTTGCCGAAGACGGCGCGCTGCGCTTGCGCCGCGACGGCGGGGAGATCATGCTGATTCATGCGGGGGACGTCGAGCTCCGCCGCCCGGTGGTTGAAGGATAACGCCATGCTGCTCGCGATCGACGTCGGCAACACCAACGCCAAGTTTGCGCTGTTTCGCGGGAGCGAACTGCTTGCGCGCTGGCGGATCGCGACCGACGACCGGCGCACCGCCGACGAATATATGGTGTGGCTCGACCAGCTGATGCGGATCGAGGGGCATGACCGCGGCGACGTCGATGCCGTCATCATCTCGACTGTTGTGCCGCGCGCGCTCCACAATCTGCAACTGCTGGCTCACAAATATTTCGGCGTCGACGCGCTGATCGCGGGCCGCGAGCCGGTGAGCTGGGGTATCGCGCTGAAAGTCGATGAACCGCAATCGGTTGGCGCCGACCGCGCGGTCAACGCGATCTCGGCGCAGGCGGTCGAGCCCGGCAAGGACAAGCTCGTCATCAGCTTCGGCACCGCGACGACGCTCGACCATATCGGCCCCGACGGCGCCTATCTGGGCGGGATCATCGCGCCGGGGGTCAACCTGTCATTGGAAGCGCTGGTCGCCGCCGCCGCCAAGCTTCCGCGCATCGCCATCGAGGCGCCCGCGAGCGCCAGCGTGATCGGGCGGACGACCGAAAGCCAGATGCTGATCGGCGTCTATTGGGGCTATGTCTCGATGATGGAGGGGCTGATCGCGCGCATGAAGGCGGAGATCGGCAAGCCGCTCACCGTCGTCGCCACGGGCGGCCTCGCGACGCTTTTCCAGGAACAGGCGCATCTGTTCGATCGCATCGAACCCGATCTGACGCTGAACGGGCTGATGCACCTTTATTATCAACGAAAGCCAACGACATGACGACTCCGGGCAAGGAGCTGCTTTTTCTCGCTTTGGGGGGATCGGGCGAGATCGGCATGAACGCCAATCTTTACGGCTGCGACGGCAAATGGATCATGCTCGATCTGGGCGTGACCTTTGGCAGCCAGGATTATCCGGGCATCGACATCGTCATGCCCGACCTGGAGTTTATCGAGGACCGCAGGAAAGACCTGCTCGGCATCATCCTGACGCACGGGCATGAGGATCATATCGGGGCGATCCCCTATCTCGCCGCCGACCTTGGCGTGCCGCTCTATGCCAACCGCTTCACGGCGGGGCTGATCGCGCACAAGCTCGCCGAAGAGGGGCTGGAGAAGGAGGTCGAGATCAAGGTCGTCGACATCGATGACAGTTTCCGCATCGGCCCGTTCGGCATCCGCATGGTCCCGCTTGCGCATTCGATCCTCGAAATGAGCGCGGTGGTGATCGACACGCCCTATGGCCGCGTCTTTCACACCGGCGACTGGAAACTCGACGAAGAACCGATCCTGGGCGTGCCCGCGACCGCCGCGGCGCTCAGCGCGATCGGCGACGAGGGCGTCGATTTCCTCGTGTGCGATTCGACCAATGCCTTCAACGCCGAAGAATCGGGCAGCGAAGGCGCGCTGCGCGCGGGATTGGAGCAGGCGGTCGGCGCGGCGAAGGGCAGGGTGGTCGTCACCACCTTTGCCTCCAACGCCGCGCGGCTGCACACGCTGGGCGAGGTCGCGCGGGCGACCGGGCGCAGCCTCTGCGTCGCGGGGCGCTCGCTCGACCGCATCCTCGGCGTCGCGCGCTCGGTCGGCTATCTCAAGGACTTTCCGCCAACGGTCGATTTCGACGAGGCGATGCGCCTGCCGCGCGACAAGCTGATGGTGATTGCGACGGGGGGGCAGGGCGAACCGCGCGCCGCGCTCGCGCGCATGGCGGCCGACGGCCACCAGATCAAGCTGGAGGCGGGCGATACCGTCGTCTTTTCATCGAAGCAGATCCCGGGCAACGAAGTCGCGATCGGGCGGATCATGAACCAGCTCGCGGCAAAGGATGTGCTGACCGTCACCGAAAAGCAGGCGCATATCCATGTCAGCGGCCATCCCGGCAAGCCCGAGCTGGCCGCACTCTATGGCTGGCTGCGCCCGAAGCTGGTGGTGCCGGTGCATGGCGAAATCCGCCACATGCACGAACAGGCACGCTTCGCGCTCGAAAAGGGCGTGCCGGGCGCGCTGGTGCAGGAAAATGGCGACCTCTGCCGTCTCGCGCCGGGGCCGGCGCAGATCGTCGAGCGCGTGCGGTCGGGCCGACTGATCCTCGACGGCGACGTCATCCTGCCCGCCGATGGCGAAACGATGAGCGAGCGGCGCAAGCTGTCGCTCAACGGCCATATCACCGTCGCGGCGATCTATTCGGGCAAAAGCTTCGTCGACAGCGCGATCAGCTATCGCGGTGTCCCGGTCGAGGACGAGCGCGCGGCCTTTATCGACGAAATGCGCGAAGCCGCCGAGCAGGCCGCGACCGGCCCCGCGCGCGACGAGGAGAAACTGCGCGAAGCGATCCGGCTCGGCGTCCGGCGGATCGCGACCGACTGGACGGGCAAGAAACCCGTCGTCGATGTGATGCTCGTCGAAATCTGAGGACCGGTCGATGAAATGGACGTCTGCGCTAGCGATCTTCACCCTCTTCTGGGTGTTCAGCGCCTTCTTCGTGCTGCCCTTCCATGGCCGCCGCGCGAGCGATGACGCCGAGCCTTTGGTCGCGGGCCAGGATCGCGGCGCCCCGGCGCGCTTTCGTCCGGGGCGTGTGGTGCTTCAGATGACGATCGTCGCGGCGGTCGCCTTTGCGGTTTATTACGTCGCCTATGTGAACGGCTGGGCCGATCCCGATGTGCTGACCGGGCGGGCGTGAGTTTGGGGTAAGCACCGACGATATCGGTTGTCGGCTTCGGGGTAGGAAGCGGACTCTCTCAGCGACGCCGAAGAACCTCTTCGAGGTTTTTCACAGCCTTCGCGTAGCTTTTGATCCTGGCTGCGAAATCGGGGTATGATTCTGGAGAATGGCAAGTCGTCGGCATTGTTCGGACTTCTCCATCCGGAGCGGCAAGATCCTTCTGAAATCGCCGTCTAATCTCGTCTTCAAGCCTTCGCAAATCGTCGTCTATCTTCTTAATCGCGTCTCTGGGACACACATACATCGTTTGCTTCGACGCTTCCTCATACGCGATAAGGATGTCCTGCGGAATGGCCGCTCCTTCCATAGGCGTTTCGCGTGCGCCGGCAGGGCCAAGCGCGCTAGCAGCAAGCCATCCCGCGATCACAAAGGGCAAGAAGGAAAAACGATCCACAAGCAGGGGATAGCATGTCCGACGGAACGGCAGCAATTGATCGCTTTCAGACATTCGTCATCCCGGACTTGATCCGGGATCTATAGCAGCGCCGTCGTCGTGGATCCCGGATCAAGTCCGGGATGACGACGATAGATATGGCAGTTTCCGGTCGAATGCTGCCGCAATTCCGCTCAGAGAATCGGACCAGATCAGCCCCGCAGCCGGTCGATCGCCTGCGCCAGCGCTACATACAGCTTGCCGATGTCCGACGACAGCAGGGTCACGCTGATCGCCGATCCGTCGCGCGCGCCGATCAGCAGGCGCAGCATCGCCTCGAAATCGTGGATGAACTGATTGACCGCGGCGTGGAAGCCGTCGTCATTCTGGTAGAGGCGCAGGATTTCCTTGACCTCGCTATTTTCGACCAGCTTGACCGCACGGCGGGCAAAGACGCCGCGGTCGCCCTTGAGATAGGCGTCCCACGCCGCGTCGCTCACCTCACTCGACAAAATCTTGGTGACGTCGATCGCCGTCGATTTCAGCGCCTCGGTGAGCACGCCGACCTGTTTGGCGAGCGAATCGCGGTCGGATGCGGCGATCGCCTGTTCGGCCTCGCTCACGCGCTGTTCGACACTCGCGCTGGTGTCCATGATCGCGGTCATCTGGCGCATCAGCCGCTCGGCGGCGCCGTTCGCGGCGGCGACGGCGCGCGCCGACGCATCCTCGATCGCCGCGAGCTGCGCCATGATTTCGGTCTGGAATGCGGCGTCGATCGCCTCGCTCGCGGTCGCCTTCATCGTCTCGCGCGCGCCGTCGACGAGCCGTTCGAGCGTCAGCCGCGCCTCATTCGCCGCCGAATCGGCGGTTGCGCGAACCTCAGCCAGCGTCGCGATCATCCGCGCCCCGCCTTCTTCGCTGAACGCTTCAGCCCCGTCGCGCAGCTTGGCGAGCGCCGCATCCGCCTCGGCGAGCGACGTTTTCAGGCGGTCGGCCATCGCCTGCTGTGCTTCCGCCTGGCCCGCCATCTGCTCTCCGTTCGAGCGCAGCGTCGCCTGCACGGCGTGGACGTGCGACACCGTCGATTGCGCGACAAGCTCGGACGATTCGAGCAGCGGACGGATTTCGGCGAGCGCCGATTGCGTCGTCTTGCCATGCCCGGCGATGCGGTCGAGCGCGTGCGGCAGCGTTTCGTCGAGTTCGCGCGTCACCGCATCAAGCGCGAGCAGCAGCGATTCGGCGTGGGTGACGAGCTGCGCCGACGCATGATTGCCGCTCTGCACCTGTTCCTGGAACGCCGCGAGCTGCGCCCTGGTGTCGTCGATCGCGCGCCCGACGACGCCGGTGCTGGCATCGACATTGACGTTGAGCGTTTCGAGCTGCTTGCCGACCTCGGCGACATGCGCGGCGATCCGGGCGGCAAGCGCATCACTCGCATCGGCGTGCGCCGACAGCTGCGCGCCCATCGCGTCGCCGGCATCGCGCGCCGCGGCGAGCCTGGCGTCCATTTGCGCCGCCGCGGCGTCGACACCCTCGCGGAAGCGGCGCCAGCTCTCCTCGCTTTGCGCGGACAGCGCGGCGAGCGTGTCGGTCATCGCGCTGCGCACCGATGCCGCGCCCTCGGTCACGCGCGCCAGCGCCGCGTCATGGGCGCCGACCACCTCCGCCGACGCCGCGAGCAGACCGCTTTCGGTTTCCTTCGTCTGTTCCTGCAGCGCGACGATCGCTTCGAGAAGCGCCTCGGTCGAAGCCTGTCCGGCCCGCGCCGCCCGCGCCGCCTCTTCGCCGAGCGCGGCGAGCCTGGCTTCGAGATTGGCTCCCTGCTGGTGCGCGACCAGCCCGGCCTCGCGAAAATTGACCGCGAGCCGCTGCGCCACATCGTCGATCCGCGGCAGTCCCGCGAGAAGGCCGTCCATCCGCTGCAACGCGACATCGCCCGACCGCGCGAGCTGGTCGTGCGCATTGGCGATGACCGAGGCATTGCTGGCGAGCTTGTCGCTGCTTTCACCGAGTCGCATGACCGTATCGAGGCCGAGCTGCTGGACGAGCCGCGCCTGTTCCCCCAACTGCTTCTGCGCGTCGGCGAGGTGCAGGCCGAGCGCGTGCATCGATTGGTTGAGCGCCTGATTTTCGGCACGCAGCGCGGCGGCGACGCGCGCGAACCGGGCCTGCTCCGAGCGGCTCGAGCGCAGCCAGAGCATCCAGAGCATCGCGATCAGGGTGAGCGGCATCGCGATCGTCGCCACAAGCCCAGGCCAGTCCGCAAGCGCCGGAGTTTGCGCGAAACCATCGGTCGCGATGCCGAGCGCAAACGCCGTCCATCCCAGCGCAAGAAGGACAAGGAGCGTCGGTACGCCGCGCTCGCGCCACGCTGACGGCGCGACATCCTCTGCGGCGATGGCCCCGGTGGCGTCATCGAACGGCGTCATATCCAGCCATTCGCGGTCGCCCGCCGTGTCCGCGTCCGCCGCAGGCACGCCGTCGGGCGCGGCGGCTTCGACCGACGCTGTGCTGTCCGCTTCCGGCTTTGCCGCGGAATCCCGCCACAATCCGACGATTTTCTTTTCCCCCGTCATCCCGCCATCTTAACAGCAAATGCCCGCCATGAAACGGAAACTTAACCACGCAGGTGGCAAGGCTGTGGAATGTCGTTCGACAGCGGCCCTCTCGACCGGTATCTGAGCGCCGCGTGCGGCGACGATCCGGCGATGGCGGCGGATCTGCGCACGGCGTTCACCGCCAGCGCGCGCGACCTTGCCGACCTGCTGCGTCGCGCGCGATGCGACGCCAACTGGGAAATGGCGGCGCTTCGCCTCAAAAGCCTGGCGGCCACATTCGGCATCGTCCCGCTCATCGAACTCGCCGAGGAAGCGATAGCGGGCGCGCCGGGCGACCCTGCGGTGCTGCGCGCGATCAACCGCGTCATCGAAGAGATCGCCTGACCGCCGCGGCGGGTTCAATCGCCGTTCAGCCGCGCGCATCCAGAGAAATATCGATAGCGGCCGTCTTGCCATGGCAACGCGACGGGTTTAGCCGCGTTAACGACACGCGACCGGACGTGCGTGCGCGGCGGACGGTCCACGAGTTTCAGAGGAGAGATTTCGATGTTCAAGCGTTTCCGCTCGATGCCCGCAACGGCGATGGCCGCCGTGCTGGGCTGCGCGCTGATGACGACCGCAACCCCCGCCGCGGCCCAGAAGAAACCCAAGAAAGAAGAAGCCGCCAAGGGCAAATCGCTCAGCCCCAGCAAGGGTTTCGCTCCCGCGCTCAAGAAGATGACCGATGCGACCGGCGCCAAGGATGCCGCCGCGTTGCAGGCGGCGATGACCGAGGCGCAGGCGAGCGCGACATCGCCCGACGACAAATATCTGCTGTCCTTCTATCAGCTTCAGCTCGGCATCCTGAACAAGGACACGGCGCTTCAGGGGCAGGGGCTCGACGGAATGCTCGATTCGGGGCTGACCCCGGCGGAGAATCTCGCGACCTATAATTTCTATTCGGGCAATTTCGCTTATGGCGCCAAAAATTACGCCAAGGCGATCCAGCGGCTCGAAGCGGCCAAGGCCGCGGGCTCGACCGAGCCGGCCTTGTCGGCGATCCTGATGGACAGCTATTTGAACGCCGGACAGGTCGACCAGGGATGGGCGATCGCCAAGGCGGGCATCGACGCCGCGCGCGCCGCGGGCGCCAAGCCGTCCGAGGAGCTTTATGTCCGCCCGGCGCAGGCCTTTCAGAAAGCCAATCGGACCAATGAGATGCTCGACGTGCTGACGATGCGGGTCGAGGATTATCCTTCGCCCGCGACGTGGCGCAATACGCTCTATATCCTGTTGCAGCAGTCGGGCGGCGACAAGGAGCTCAACCTCGACATCCTGCGCCTGATGCGCGCGACCAATGCGATGACGCAGCGCCCCGAATATCTGGAGTATGCGGCGCTTGCGGTCGAAGCGGGCTATCCGGGCGAAGCCGTCGCCGTGATCCGCCAGGGACAGGATAGCGGCGTCATTCCCAAGGGCGACGCCCATTTCGGCAATATCCTGGAAACGCAGACGCCGCGTGCGGCCACCGACGCCGCCGCGGTCGCCGCCGACGCGGGTAAGCCCGCGACGCTGAACAATCCCAAGGCCGCGCGTTCGACCGCCGACGTGCTGGTCGGCATCGGCCAGCCGGCCAAGGCCATCCCGCTCTATGAAGCGGCGCTCAAGGGTGCGCCGACCGACACCGTCGCGCAGTTCCGACTGGGCGTCGCACAGGCGCTCGCCGGACAGGGCGACGCTGCCGCGGCCAGCTTTGCCAAAGTGCAAGGCAGCCGCGCGCGGCTGGCAAAGCTGTGGACGGTGCGCGCCAAGGCCGGCGCAGCACCGACCGCGACGACCGCCGGCTGATCGCAGCCGCCGTCGCGACAAGGGCGCCGCTCTCGCCGGAGGCGGCGCCCTTTTGCATCGTGCGGCGATCAGGGCTCGACGGGGATGCCCGCCAACTGTTTTGCGGTGCGGATCGTCAGCGACGTCTTGACGCTGGTAACGTTCGGCGCCGAAGTGAGATGGGCGGTCAGGAAGGACTGAAAGCTTTGAAGGTCGCGCGCCACAACCTTCAAAAGAAAGTCGATTTCGCCGTTCAGCATATAGCATTCGCGCACTTCGGGCAGGCCGCCGACATAATCCTCGAACGCTTTCAGATCGGCTTCTGCCTGGCTGCGCAAGCTGACCATCGCGAACACGGTAATGCCATAGCCGAGTTTCGCCGCGTCAAGGTCGGCATGATAGGAGCGGATGACGCCCGCCTCTTCCAGCGCGCGCACGCGGCGCAGGCACGGTGGAGCGGTCAAACCCACCATCTGGGCAAGCTCGACATTGGTTATCCGCCCATTCTTCTGCAATTCGCCCAATATCTGCAGATCAATCTGATCGAATTTCTGACTCGCCATCGTTGAAACATCCGCTTTCCAAAATCGCGATGACCATAATTATATTTCAGGCGATTGCAATTGTCCCACAATGCGACGCGGATGGTTAAGGCACTTTCGTGACTGGATGATTCACGCTAGCCGGTAAGCACAGGGTAACCAACGACTGTGGGGCTGGTTTGGCGTGACTGCTGACTCGATGATCGCGACCATCTTGCGCCAGGCACCCGCCGACCGGCGTACGCGCATCACGGCCTGGCGGCAACTCACCGATATTCTGGCGCAGCGCGGCAATCAACTGGCGGAAGAGGATGTCCGGCGCAGCCTGCATGCGCTCGCCGTCCTGCGCCCGCATGTCCCGGAGGATGTTCGCCGCGATTGCGCGCGCGCGATCGCGCGCCATGGCCGCTTTGCGCCGCTCGTCGCCTTCTATGCCCATGACGTCGCGGCGGTGTCGGCGGCGATTCTGCGCGAGGCGCGCCTGAGCGAAGCCGACTGGCTCGCGCTGTTGCCCGCGACAAATGCCATGGCGCGATCGGTGCTGGCTGGACGCCGCGACCTGCCCGAAGGCGTCGGCCGCGCGCTGGCCGCGCTCGGCGCAGCGTCAGTGGCGCTGCCGCACCCGGCGCGGGCGGCGACGGACGACACGCTATCCGCGCCGACCCGGCGGGCTGAAGGCGTCGCCGACGCCGCGCCGAGTCAGATCAGCGAACTGGTGCGGCGGATCGACAAATATCAGTCGCGCCGCAGCCAGCCCGCATCGGCCCGAAAACCGCGGCGATCCTTCCAGTTCGAAACCGGCCCCGATGGCGTGATCCACTGGGCCGACGGCATCACCCGCGGCGCCATCATCGGTCTGTCGATCGCCGATGCGGCCTTTGGAGGCGAGCCCGGCACCGACGGCGCCGCGGCGGGCGCCTTTCGGCAGCGCGCCGAGATCGTCAGCGCGCGCCTGTGGCTGGAGGGAATGGCCGACGAAGCCGGCGAATGGCGCTTCTCCGCGCTGCCCTGGTTCGATCCGGCGACGGGGCAGTTCCGCGGCTATCGCGGTACCGCGCGGCGGCCGCACCACAATGAAACGCCTTATGGCCGACCACAGGCGGACGATCCGGGCGATTCGATCCGCCAGCTCATCCACGAGCTGCGCAGCCCGCTCAACGCCATATCGGGCTTTGCGCAGATCATCTCGGGCCAGATGTTCGGACCGGTCAGCCAATCCTATCGTAGAATGGCCGAAACGATCGTCGCCGACGCGGCGTCGGTGCAGGCGATCATCGACGACCTGGAGATCGCGGCGCGACGCGGTCATACGGTGCCCGACCGCGAGTCGAACGAAACGGTCGATGTCGCCGCGATCGTGAAGCAGGTCGAAACCGACCTCGCGGCGTTGCTGGCCGAACATCGCATCGAATTGACGTTGGCGCATGTCGGCAGCGGCCCCTTTCTGGGGCGCGCGAGCGATGCCGATGCGCGGCGGATGATCGGACGCCTGCTCACTGCGCTGGTCGATGTTTGCGAGCCGGGCGGGATCCTGGTCGGCCAGCTGGTGACCGATTCGCCGCATGACGACATGATCCAGCTGCGCATCGTGCGCCCGGCAGCGATCCGCTTTGCCGACGCCGCCGACCTGCTCGATCCCGGTTTCAGCCCCGAAGGCGAAGCGCCGGGCGCGGCCGTGCTCAGCCTCGGTTTTTCGCTCCGCCTCGTCGACAGTCTCGCCCGTGCGGCGGGGGGGCGTCTCGACATCGGGCATAACGCCTTGACCTTGCACCTGCCGTCCGCCACCTCGAAGCCCGAAACCGAACGGGAGCTCCAGCAGGGCGAGTAGGTCGCGCGCTGAACGGGCAAGGGGGCCAAGGTGCAGCCTGCGGGCAATTTCTTCGCATATCCGCCCGCGTCCGAGCTGATTCGGCTCGGCGATGGCGAGCGGCCGCGCTTCTGGGTGACGATCGACACCGAAGAGGATTTCGACTGGGATGCGCCCTTCGCGCGCACGGGATTTGCGCTCGGTTCGATCCCCGCGCTCGCCGATTGCCAGGCCTATTTCGAGCGCGCCGCCGTGCGGCCAATCTATCTGGTCGACTGGCCCGTCGTCGCCGACGACCGCGCAGTCGATATTCTGCGTCCCGCCTGTGCCGCTGGTCGCTGCGAAATCGGCGCGCAGCTTCATCCGTGGGTGACTCCGCCGCACGACGAGGAAGTGAATGCGCGCAACAGCTATACCGGCAACCTCCCGGTCGCGCTTCAACGCGCCAAAATGACAGTTCTGCGCGACGCCATCGGCGACCGATTCGGCGTTGCGCCGACGGTCTACCGCGCGGGTCGTTACGGCCTCGGCCGCGAAAGCGCCGCGATGCTTGCCGCACTCGGCTTTCGCTGCGACACGTCAGTGCGCTCGGGCTTCGACTATCGCGCCGGACATGGCCCGGATTATCGCGCGGCGCCGCTTCACCCCTGGTGGGTGCAGACGGAGGCCGGCCCGGTTCTCGAAATGCCGGTGACGACGGTGTTCGACGGGTTGCTGGGGCGGGCAGGGCGAGCGCTCTACCATCGCGTCGCACGCAGCGGTTCGCGCGCCGGGGCCGCGCTCGCGCGCCTCGGCCTTGTCGAGCGCATCGCGCTGACGCCCGAAGGCATACCCGCAGATCGCGCGGTCCGGGCGATAGACATCGCCATCGACGCGCGCCTGCCGGTGCTCAACTTTTCCTTTCATTCGCCGTCGCTCCAGCCGGGCAACACCCCCTATGTCCGCACGGCGGCGGACCTCGATCATTTTTATCGCTGGTGGGACACGGTGCTGGACCATCTCGCGCGGCGCGGGGTCGAATCGACAACAGGGGCCGAGATCATGGCGATGGCCGAACGAAAGGCCGCGGACTGATCCTTGGCGCTTGCCAATGCGCCGCGCGCTCCGCTATCGCCGCCACATCCCCTTGCGGGTAGCGAAGGGGGCCTGTAGCTCAATGGTTAGAGCTGGCCGCTCATAACGGCTAGGTTGCGGGTTCGAGTCCTGCCGGGCCCACCATTGCCTGCCCAATTCCCCTTGCATATCCGGCGCGAAGCCGGTCCACTGCGTTTACGAAGGGAGAGGGGATATGGGCAGGCGGCGAACGATTTTATTCGGTGGTCTGGCGGTCGTTGCGATCGTCGCCGGGACCGTCGCGATCCGCACCGCAACCTTTGCGCCGGCCGACATTGCCGACGGCAGCGACATCCGGCTCGCTGCGGTGCCCGCCTACGACCTGAAGGCTGCGGCCGCGAACCTTGGCGCGGCGGTGCAGATCCGCACCATCTCGCATCAGGATGCCACGGAAAACGAGATTGCCGAATGGGACCGGCTGCACCGCTGGCTGGCGGCCACCTATCCGGCCGCGCATAAGGCGATGACGCGCGAGATATTGCCGAATCGCACGCTCGTCTATCGCTGGGCGGGGCGCGACGCACGGCGCGCGCCAATCATTCTGATGGCGCATCAGGACGTCGTCCCGGTAACCGAGGGGACCGAGGAGGACTGGAAATATCCGCCCTTCGCCGGCACGATCGCCGAAAATGCGGTCTGGGGCCGCGGCACCGTCGACGACAAAGGCTCGCTTGTCGCATTGTTCGAGGCGATCGAGGCGCTGGCGAAGGGCGGCTTTGTCCCCGAACGCAGCATTTACCTTGTATCGGGGCACGACGAGGAGGTGGGCGGATCGGGCGCGGCGGCTGCGGCGGCGCTGCTCAAGGCGCGAGGCGTGCGCGCGCTCTACACGCTCGACGAAGGCAGCGTCGTGCTGCGCGATACGCCGGTGATCGACGGCCCGGCGATCCTGATCGGGGTGGCCGAAAAGGGCTATGCTACGCTGAAAGTGACCGCCGAAGCACCCGGCGGGCACAGTTCGATGCCGCCCGCCGAAACCGGCGTCACGACGCTGGCGCGCGCGGTGCTCGCGATCACCGACGATCCGTTCCCGATCGAGATGCGCGGTCCCGGCGCCGCAATGGTCGAGGCGCTCGCGGCGCACAAGGGCGGGACGACCAAGATGGCGGTCGCGAACCAGTGGCTGCTGGGATCGGTGCTGAAACGGCAATTGTCGGCGTCACCCTCGTCGGCCGCGGCGTTCCACACAACGATCGCGCCGACGATGCTGGAGGGCAGCCCGAAGGAGAATGTGCTGCCGCAGACGGCGAGCGCACTCATCAACTATCGCATCGCGCCATGGAACAGCTCGGCCGAGGTGATGGCGCGCGCCAGGGCGGCGGTGGGCGATGCCCCCGTCACGCTGAGCTGGGCCAGGCCGCCCGACGAGCCTTCGCGCGTGTCTTCGACGCGTTCGCAGGGCTGGAAATATGTCGTCGCCGCCGCGCGCGCCGATGCCGCCGATGCCGTCGTCGCGCCCTTCCTCGTCGTCGGCGCGACCGACAGCCGCAGCATGGGCGACGTTTCCGAGGATGTGTATCGTTTCATGCCGATGCACTTCACGCTCAAGGAAACCGCGATGATTCACGGCACGAACGAGCATATGAAGATCGACAGCCTGCGACGGATGATCGATTTCTATGCGCGGCTGATTGCGACCTCGGCCGGGTGAGTGCGCCGAAAGGCTGGCCGATAGGGGAAGTGGTCGGGGAGACAGGATTCGAACCTGCGACATCCTGCTCCCAAAGCAGGCGCGCTACCGGGCTGCGCTACTCCCCGACGACCGGACCCGCGCCTTAGACATGCCGCGGGGGCAAGTCCATCCCATGCGCGTCGCGGGCAAAGAAAAAGGCGACCTTCCGAAAGGAAGGCCGCCCTTTTTCGTTTCGGTCAACGCCCCGAAGGGCCGTGACTTACTTGGCTTCTTCGGCCGGAGCAGCAGCGGCGTCGGCAGCCGGAGCTTCAGCGGTCGCAGCAGCGTCGGCCGGAGCAGCAGCTTCGGCGCCAGCGGCAGCGGCTTCGGCGCCCGCAGCGGCAGCGTCGGCACCGGCAGCAGCGGCTTCGGCGCCTTCTTCGGCAACCGCTTCGGCAGCCGGAGCTTCGGTGGTGGCTTCTTCAGCAGCCTTTTCACCGCAAGCGGCGAGGGCGAACATGCTGGCAGCAACGGCGATAGCAGCAAACTTCTTCATGATGTGTGGGCTCCCTAAAATGCCTTTCCGCGATGGGGATTTTCCCCGACCGCGAGCGGCGGGATTTAGAGGTTCCGCGTGAATCGTCAACAAAAATAATTGAGATGGCCGGGCGTGGCGGATTTGTGTCACTTTACCGAAAGAAGGTGCGATCGGCAATTATCCGCGAGGGCGATAGAATCGCAAAACCCGGTCGTGGCAAGGCCAAAGCGCGTACGCGGGGCATGGCGCCAGTCGTCGGCGATGTCGCCTTGCCGCGCCCGGCCCGGCGCGATCTGTCGCGCCTTGCGCCGGGCGGCCCGGTCCGACGTCCGAAGCAGCCCGCATGGGCAGGCACCGCAAAGGCTCCCTCCCGATTGCCAAGCCAGTGCCCATTCGCTAACCGGCGCGCAACTCTTCCGGCCGCCGACGCGGCCCAGCCTTTACCGGAGCATTGCATGGCCGCTCAATATAGTTTCGTGATGAAGGGTCTGACCAAGACCTATCCCGGCGCACAAAAGCCGACGCTCAACAACCTCAGCCTGCAATTCTATCCCGACGCCAAAATCGGCATCGTCGGCCCGAACGGCACGGGCAAGTCGACGCTGATGAAAATCATGGCGGGCATCGACAAGGATTTCGCTGGCGAGGCCTGGCCGGGCGAGGGGATCACCGTCGGCTATCTCGCGCAGGAGCCGCAGCTCGACCCGGCGAAGACAGTCAAGGAAAATGTCATGGACGGCGTTCGCCCGGTCGCCGACATGCTCGACCGCTTCAACGAGATCAGCGCGCTGATGGCCGATCCGCCCGCCGACGCCGACTTCGATGCGCTGATGGAGGAAATGGGCAGCCTGCAGGAAAAGATCGACGCGGTCGACGGCTGGACGCTCGACAACCAGCTCGAAATCGCGATGGAAGCGCTCCGCTGCCCGCCGGGCGACTGGAGCGTCGAGAATCTGTCGGGCGGCGAACGGCGCCGCATCGCGCTCACCCGCCTGCTGCTCGAAAAGCCCTCGATCCTGCTGCTCGACGAACCGACCAACCACCTTGACGCCGAAAGCGTCGCCTGGCTGGAAAAGCATCTCGTCGACTATCCGGGCAATGTCATCCTCGTCACCCACGACCGCTATTTCCTCGACAATGTCGTGAACTGGATCCTCGAACTCGATCGCGGACGTTATTTCGTCTACGAGGGCAATTATTCGACCTATCTTGAAAAGAAGGGCAAGCGGCTCGAACAGGAAGCGCGCGAGGATGCCGGCCGCCAGAAGGCCATCAGGGACGAGCTCGAATGGATCCGGCAGTCGCCAAAGGCGCGCCAGGCCAAGTCGAAGGCGCGTATCAAATCGTTCGATCAGCTTGTCGAAGCGCAGGAAAACCGCGCGCCCGGCAAGGCGCAGATCGTCATCCAGGTTCCCGAACGCCTCGGCGGCAAGGTGATCGAGGTCAACAATATCTCGAAGGCTTATGGCGACAAGCTGCTGTTCGAGGATCTGTCCTTCACTTTGCCGCCGGGCGGGATTGTCGGGGTTATCGGCCCCAACGGTGCGGGCAAGTCGACCTTGTTCAAGCTGATCACGGGGCAGGAACAGCCCGACAGCGGCAGCATCACCATCGGCGACACGGTGCGCCTCGGCTATGTCGACCAGAGCCGCGACGCGCTCGACCCGAACAAGAATGTCTGGGAGGAAATCTCGGGCGGCCATGACATGATGTCGATCGGCAAGCATGAGATGCAGACGCGCGCCTATGTCGGCGCGTTCAACTTCAAGGGCACCGACCAGCAGAAGAAGGTCGGCCAGCTGTCGGGCGGCGAACGCAACCGCGTCCATATGGCCAAGATGCTGAAACAGGGCGGCAACGTCCTGCTGCTCGACGAACCGACGAACGACCTCGACACCGAAACGCTCGCCGCGCTCGAAGAAGCGCTCGAAAACTTCGCGGGCTGCGCCGTGGTCATCAGCCACGACCGCTTCTTCCTCGATCGCCTCGCGACGCACATTCTGGCGTTCGAGGGCGACAGCCATGTCGAATGGTTCGAGGGCAATTTCGAGGCCTATGAGGAGGACAAGATCCGCCGCCTCGGCGAAGGCGCGACGCGGCCGCACGCGACGACCTACAAGAAATTGTCGCGCTGACCGATATGGGGAAGGGGGACGGCATCTCGGCGAGCGCGATCCGCATGGACGCGGAGGCGCTCAACGCGTTCATGGCGGAGGCCTTTCCCCAATCGGAACCGGGATCGCGCGGCTATGTGGTTTCGGCCACGCCGGGTCTGTGCGCGCGCGGATGGACCCGACCGACAAGGCGCTGCGTCCCGGCGGGCTGATTTCGGGGCCGACGCAGATGGGCTTCGCCGACATGGCGGCCTATGCGCTCGTCCTCGCGCATATCGGGCCGGTGGCGATGGCGGTGACGAGCGCGCTCAATTACCAGTTTCTGCGGCCGTGCAGTCCGGGATCGCTGTTCGCCGACGCGCATATGCTGCGCCTCGGCAAGCGGCTCGCGGTCATGGACGTCCGTATCTGGACCGACGATCCGCTAAAGCCGGTCGGGCAAGCGAATGTGACTTACGCGATTCCGTGACGCGGCTGCTCAGGCCGGTTTGAATTTGCCCGTGGCTTCGTCCATGACATGCAGCACCCCGTCGCTGATCGCAAAAAAGGCGCCGCGCAGTTTCAGCGTCCCGCGCGCTTCCTTTTCCTGAATACAGGGAAAAGTGCGAAGATTCGCGATGCTGACGCGCACAGCCGCCATTTCCATCGCGCGGCCCGCGTCGCGGCTGTCGAGGTCGGAATGCTCCGCCCGCACCTCGTCGCTCGCATCGTCGAGCAGCGCGATCCAGTCGGCGATAAAGCCGCCGCGACCCGGTTCGGCGCCCGCCATCGTCCCATGCAGCGCCGCATGGCAGCCGCCGCAAAGGCCATGGCCCATGACGACGATTTCCTCGACCTTCAGGAATTGCACGGCAAACTCCAGTGCGGCCGAGACGCCGTGACGTCCGGGCGTCGTTTCAAACGGCGGCACAAGCGCGGCCACATTGCGGACAACAAAGATTTCACCCGGATTGGTATCGAAAATCTGCGACGGTTCGACGCGGCTGTCGGAGCAGGCGATCACCATCACCTTGGGTGACTGCCCCTCGGCAAGCTCGTTCCAGCGGTCGCGCTGTTCCTGCCACCCACCATTACGGAAACGGCGATAGCCCTCGATCATGTCGGCAAAGTGAGTCATGGCGGCCCCATAGCATAGGTAGAGAGGTTGAGAAGAGGGGCATAGGCGACTATGTGGGCGCGATGAACGCTCCTGCCGCACCCGCCGCCCCGCCGAGCCAGCGCTCGCGCAAGCCCGACTGGATTCGCGTCAAGGCGCCGACCAGCCCCGGCTATGCCGAAACGCGCAAGCTGATGCGCGAGCTGAACCTGCATACGGTGTGCGAAGAGGCGGCGTGCCCGAACATCGGCGAATGCTGGACCAAAAAGCACGCCACGGTGATGATCCTGGGCGACACCTGCACGCGCGCCTGCGCCTTCTGCAACGTCAAGACGGGGATGCCGCGCCCGGTCGACCTGCTCGAACCCGAACATACCGCGATCGCCGCCGCGAAGATGGGGCTGACGCATATCGTCATCACCTCGGTCGACCGCGACGACCTGCCCGACGGCGGCGCGAGCCAGTTCGTCAAGGTCATCGAGGCGCTGCGCCGCGAAACGCCGCAGACGACGATCGAAATCCTGACGCCCGATTTTCGCAACAAGCCCGAAAGCGCGGTCGCCGCGATCGTCGATGCCCGCCCCGACGTCTATAACCACAATCTCGAAACCGTGCCGCGGCTCTATCCGACCATCCGCCCCGGCGCGCGCTATTATGCCTCGCTGCGCCTGCTCGAAAGCGTCAAGCGGCGCGATCCGTCGATCTTCACCAAGTCGGGCATCATGCTCGGTCTCGGCGAGGAACGGATGGAGGTGCATCAGGTGATGGACGACATGCGCAGCGCCGACATCGATTTCATGACGATGGGCCAATATCTGCAACCGACGCCGAAACATGCCAGGGTGATCGACTTCGTGACGCCGCAGGCGTTCGACGCCTATGCGCAGATCGCGCGCGCCAAGGGCTTTCTGCAGGTCGCCTCGTCGCCGCTGACGCGCTCCAGCTATCACGCGGGCGACGATTTCGAGCGGATGCGCGCGGCGCGCGAGGCGCAACTCGCGCGCACGCGCGCCGACTGAGCCGGTCTTGCCCCGCCACCACGAAACGCGCGATCTGCCATACAGCGCCGAACAGATGTTCGCGCTGGTGACCGACATCGCACGCTATCCCGAGTTCCTGCCGTGGGTCGTCGCGCTGCGCGTTCGCAGCGACAGCGAGCATGAGGCGGTCGCGGACATGATCGTCGGCTTCAAGGGGCTGCGCGAGAGTTTTTCGTGCCGCGTCCACAAGCAGCGGCCGTGCGAGGTGGTCGTCAGCTATATCGACGGCCCGATGAAGCATCTCAGCAACGAATGGCATTTCCAGCCCGCCGCAGGCGGCGGCTGCCGCGTCGATTTCATGGTCGACTTCTCGTTCCGCAACCGGATGTTCGAGGCCCTCGCGGGACAGATGTTCGATAAGGCGCTGAGAAAGATGATCGCCGCGTTTGAAGCGCGCGCCGACGAACTTTACAATCCGGACGCGCAACCCCCGATCATCGCTGACAGCAATCCGGCATCAGATGCGGCGATCGGTGAGGGGCGATGAAAATCGCCGCGATTTCCGATATTCATGGCAACCTTGCGGCTCTCGATGCGGTTCTGGCCGACATAACTCGTCGCGGAATAGAATGCGTCGTGAATCTGGGGGATATATTGTCAGGCGGCCTCTTCCCCGCAGAGACCGCCGACCGACTGATGAAGCTTAACATTTCTACTATCCGCGGTAATCACGAGCGGCAGATACTGGAACAAGCGCGTGACAGAATGGGGCTGTCTGATCGCCATGCAGCGGCAAATTTGCGGCCGGACCATCTGGCCTGGATCGCCGCGCTGCCCGAGACCATGCAAATCTCGGACGATATTCTGCTTGTCCACGGAACACCCGACAGTGACCTCGTCTATTTTCTGGAAACGGTCACCGAGGATGGATTGCGGGCGGCCACCCGAGACGAGATAGTTGAACGTACGGGTGCAGTCAGTGCCAGCCTGATCCTTTGCGGTCACACGCATGTGCCCCGGATAGTTCGCCTCGATGACGGGCGGCTGATCGTTAATCCGGGAAGCGTCGGCTTGCAGGCATATGACGACGACCAGCCCTTTCCGCACATCGTGGAGACCGGGTCGCCTCACGCGCGTTATGCGATAGCGACGATGACCAATGGGACGTGGTCAGCCGAGCTTTGCGCCGTTGAATATGATTGGGAACAGGCCGCGCGCGACGCGGAGGTCAACGGCCGGACCGACTGGGCCAAGGCACTCCGAACCGGCCGCGTTTGAATCATGCGGGAAGGGTGACATCCTCCGACGGGCGCAGCGCGTCCTTTTCGGGCTGAAGCAGTTCGAGGGCGAACATTGTCGCGGCCTGGCGGATCGCCGCGCGGTCGGCCCCCTCGAACTGGATGCGCTGGGTGAAATAATCATCCGGGTCTTGCCCGCGCAGCGCGCGCGCGAAGACGACGAGACCGACCGGCTTTTTCTCGGTACCGCCGCCGGGACCGGCGATGCCCGTGATCGCGACCGCGACGTCGGCGTCGCTGTTCGCCAGCGCTCCCGCGGCCATCGCCCAGGCGGTCGCCAGCGACACTTCACCGAAGGTTTCGAGTATCTCGCCGCTGACGTCGAGCTGCCGTTTCTTGGCGTCGGCCGAATAGGTCACGAAACCGGCGGTAAAAACGTCGGAACATCCGGCGATGTCGGTCAGCGCCGCGGCCACCATGCCGCCGGTGCAGCTTTCGGCGACCGCGATCTTGCGCCCGGCCGCGCGGTTTTGCGCGAGCACGCTCGCGGCGAGATCATCACGCGCGGAAAGGCGCGATTCGGCATCGGGCAGCACGGGTCAAATCTCCGGAAGTTGGATGGTCGCAACGGCCTGGGCCGAGACGCCCTCGCGACGGCCGGTAAAACCGAGCCGCTCGGTCGTTGTCGCCTTCACACTAACGCGCCCGACCGGAATCGCAAGGATTTCGGCAATGCGGTTGCGGATGGCGACGCGGTGCGGGCCGATCCTTGGCGCTTCGGCGATGATCGTGAGATCGAGGTGGCCGATCCGCCCGCCCTTTGCCGCAACGCGCTCGCCGGCAAAGGAGAGGAAGCGGTGCGACGCGGCGCCGCGCCATTGCGGGTCGCTCGGCGGGAAATGATCGCCAATGTCGCCGTCGCCCAGCGCGCCGAGGATCGCGTCGGTCAGCGCATGAAGCGCGACGTCGGCATCGCTATGCCCTTCAAGCCCATGACTATGCTCGATTTCTATCCCGCCGATCCACAGCGGCTTGCCCGCGACGAGACGGTGAACGTCATAGCCCATCCCGACGGCGGTTCGCATCATGTCGCTTGTCCCCAGCAGCCCACGCAGGATGGCCATATCCCCGGCATATGTGAGTTTGTGGAGACGCGCATCGCCTTCCACCATCGCCACCGTGACGCCAAGGCTGCGGACGAGCTGCGCATCGTCACTCGCGGCCGCGCCAGCGGCTTCGGCGTGCGCGCGGCGCAAGGTGCCGAGCCGAAAGGCCTGCGGCGTCTGGACACGCGCCAGCCGGTCGCGCGCGACGACATCGCCCGCCCCGCCGTCCGCCGCCTCGACCAGCGTATCGGGGACCGGCAGTACCGGGATCGCCGCTTCGGCCTGATCCAGCGCCGCAAGCAGCCGGTCGACGACGGCGGCATCGACGCCGGGGCGCGCGGCGTCATGGACGAGCACCGGCGTCTCGTCCTCCCAATCTGACAGCGCGGCCAGCGCATTGGCCACCGATTGTTGCCGCTCGGCGCCGGGTTCGGCGGAAATCCAGCCTTCGGGCAAGGGTTGCGCGGCCGCCATGACGTCATGATTTGCGACCAGCACGCCGCCCGAGAGGAAGGGATGCGACGCCAAAGCGTCGAGACTCCAGCGCAGCACCGGCCTGCCGCCAAGCATTTCGAGCTGCTTGGGCCGCGCAAAGCCTGCGCGCACCCCGCGGCCGCCTGCAAGGAGGATCGCGGCGACGCGGCGGGGCGGCGGGGCAGGGGACTCGGACATGATGCGCGCCGGTTAGCGCAGCCGCGCCTTGCGGGAAAGCGGCATAGCGTGTAGGGGCTGCTCAAATTTTAGGCAATGCAAACGAAAGCATCCCCCATGGCGCCGCTGCGGCCCATCCAGATCGGCAACATCACCATCGCGGATCCCGTGATCCTCGCGCCGATGACGGGCGTGACCGACCTGCCGTTCCGCAAGCTGGTGCGTTCCTATGGTTCGGGGCTCAACGTCACCGAAATGATCGCCAGCCAGGCGGCGATCCGCGAAACGCGCCAGTCGATCCAGAAGGCGGCCTGGGATCCGGTCGAGGAGCCGGTGTCGATGCAGCTTGTCGGCTGCACCCCCTATGAAATGGGCGAGGCGGCCAAGCTCAACGAAGATCGCGGCGCGGCGATCATCGACATCAACATGGGCTGCCCGGTGCGCAAGGTCACTAATGGCGACGCGGGATCGGCGCTGATGCGCGATTTGAAGCTCGCCGCCGCGCTGATCGAATCCTGCGTCAAGGCCGTGTCGGTGCCGGTGACGGTGAAGATGCGCATGGGCTGGTGCCACGACAGCCTCAATGCCCCCGAACTCGCGCATATCGCCGAGGATCTGGGCGCGAAGCTCGTCACCGTTCACGGCCGCACGCGCAACCAGATGTACCGCGGCGAGGCCGACTGGGCCTTTGTGCGCAAGGTCAAGGATGCGGTGTCGATCCCGGTGATCGTCAACGGCGACATCTGCTCGGCCGACGATGCGCGCACCGCGCTGGCGCAGAGCGGCGCCGATGGCGTGATGATCGGCCGCGGCGCCTATGGCCGCCCCTGGCTGCTCGGACAGGTGATGGCGGCGCTGCGCGGCGAGGGCGAGCGTCCTGATCCGGGTCTCGACGAACAATATCACGTCATTACATCGCATTACCGGGCGATGATCGACCATTATGGCGAAACCACCGGGGTCAATATGGCGCGCAAGCATCTTGGCTGGTACGTCAAGGGCCTGCCGGGCTCGGCCGAGTTCCGCAACAAGGTCAACCAGATCCCCGACAGCAAGAGCGTCCTCGACGCGCTCGAGGCCTTTTATGGCCCGCATCTGACGCGGGCGGCGGCGTGACCGCGCCCACTTCGAGCATCCCGAGCTTTGACCATCACGAGCTGATCCAGTCGCATCCCGTGCCGACGTTGCTGATCGACAGCGGCGGTGTCGTGCTCTTCGTCAATGCCGCCGCCGAGCAGCTCTGCAATGTCAGCCGGACGGCGATGGTCGGGCGCGTCATCTATGACGTCATCCAGATGGACCGCAGCTATCGCCAGCGGATGAACGATGCCGCGATGTCGGCGCTCTTCGCGCACCGGGCCGAAATTACCCTCGGCGGACGCAAATCGGTCTTCGTCGACATGCAGATGGTGCCCTATGGCCAGGGCGGCCACCGCATCTTGGCGCTCGTGCCCTCGCAAAGCGATACCGAACTGATGGGCGGAGCGATCGGGCGGTCGAGCCGCGCGGCAGGCGCGGCGGCGTCGATGCTCGCGCACGAGATCAAGAATCCGCTCGCCGGCATCAAGGGCGCGGCGCAGCTGCTCGCGCGCAAGACCGACAGCGGAGGCGAGCGTTTCACGACGCTGATCTGCGCCGAGGTCGACCGCATCGCGACGCTGATCGACCAGATGGAGCATTTTTCGCGGGGACAGCCGATCCTGTGCGAACCGATCAACCTGTATCAGCCGATCCATCAGGCGATGGAAACCGCGCGTGCGCGCCAGTTTCCGGGCGTTCGCTTCGCGGAGGATTTCGACCCGTCGCTGCCGCTCGTCCACGGCAACCATGACGCCATGGTGCAGATATTGCTCAACCTCGTGACCAACGGCTGCGAAGCGCTGGCGGGGCGCGACGATGGCGTGGTGCGGATCGCAACCGCCTATCGTCACGGCCTGTCGATCGACAATGGCGACGGGCGTGGGCGCATCGCGCTGCCGATCGAGCTCAGCGTCAGCGACAATGGTCCCGGCGTCCCCGCGGACATTCGCGGCGATTTGTTCGACCCGTTCGTGACGACGAAGCGCGAGGGCAGGGGCCTTGGCCTGGCGCTCGTCGCCAAGCTCGCGCGCGACATGGGCGGGACGGTGCAGCATATGCGCGATGGCGACTGGACGCGCTTTCGCGTCCACCTGCCCGTCGCGCAAGCAAAGGGACGGGGATGAGCGACGGCAAGACGATCCTGCTGGTCGAGGATGATCCGGCGATCGCGATGATCATCCGCGAAACGCTTGATGGCGAATGCGGCCTTCTCGCGTCGGTCGGCAGCATCGCCGAACGCAACGCCTGGCTCGCGGGCCATCGCCCCGACCTCATCATCACCGACGTCGTGCTGCCCGACGGCGACGGCATCGACTCGCTCGCGCATGCCGCGGTCGACCCCGCGACGCCGGTGATCGTGCTGTCGGCGCAGAACACGCTCGATACCGCGGTGCGCGCGACGGGTATCGGCAGCTATGATTATCTGCCCAAGCCCTTCGACCTTGACGAACTGACCGCCAGCGTTCGCGCCGCTTTGCAACGGCGCGCCGAGCCGACGGCGAGCGACGCCAACCCGCCCGCCGACAGCCACGGCCTCGTCGGCCGCGCCCCCGCGATGCAGGCGGTCTACCGGACGATCGCGCGGCTCGCGACCAACGACCTCGCGGTGCTGATCCTCGGCGAATCGGGGACGGGCAAGGAAGTCGTCGCGCGCGCGATCCACGCCACCGGGCTGCGCCGCGCGGGGCCGTTCGTCGCGATCAACATGGCCGCCATTCCGCGCGAATTGATCGAGGCCGAGCTGTTCGGCCACGAAAAAGGCGCCTTCACCGGCGCGCACAGCCGCAGCGCGGGGCGTTTTGAACAGGCCGCAGGCGGCACCCTGTTCCTCGACGAGATTGGCGACATGCCCCTGGAGGCGCAGACGCGGCTGCTGCGCGTGCTTCAGAGCAATGAGTATTCGACCGTCGGTGGCAGCCAGCCGCTGCGCGCCGACGTCCGCGTCATCGCCGCGACGCATCGTGACATGCGCGCGCTCGTCGCCGACGGCCGCTTTCGCGAGGATCTGTTCTACCGGCTCAACGTCATCCCCGTGACCCTGCCGCCGCTGCGCGACCGCCGCAGCGACATCGCCGCACTCGTGCGCCATTTTGTCGAGGTCGGGCGCGGATCGGGGTTGCCCGACCGTCAGTTCGCGCCCGAAGCGATGCAATGGCTCGAACGTCACGACTGGCCGGGGAACGTCCGCGAGCTCGGCAATGTGGTGCAGCGGCTCGCGGTGCTGTCGCGCGACACCGTCGTCACTGCGCGCGAGGTCGAGATGGTGCTGCGCGACAATGGCGAAAGCGGCGGCCTGGTCGATCCCGCGGCGCGGATCGCACGCGCGATCGACGATTGGGCGCGGGAAAAAATGGCCAGCCCTGATGCGGAAAGCGACATCCACGGGCAACTCGAGGCCATCGTCGAGACTGCGCTGTTCCGCCGCGTGATGCGCGATGCGCAGGGTAACCAGCTCGAAGCCGCGCGGCGGCTCGGCATCAACCGCAATACGCTGCGCAAACGACTGGCCCAACTGGAAATCAATCCATTGCGTCCCTGAGCGCCGCCAGGCCCGCGTCAAATGGCATCGGCGGCGCGATTGTGTGTTCTCTATGCAACAGGAATGTCGTATTGCAGCAACAATGACGTTGGCCGCTGCCCCGACTTTCGACATGGATTCGGACGGCCAGGACGTGCGCGCGGGTATCTGGCGTTTCGGCGTCCCCGAATATTATGCGCTTGCCGCGATGGTGAGCATTGCGATTGCCACCTATATTTTCGTGACCGGCGATGCGCAAAGCGAACGGCTGCTGACGCCCGCGCTCGTCGCCGCGATCATGGTCGCCAATCTGGTTCCGGCGATGGCGCTGATCGTGCTGATCGGCAGCCGCGTCGCGCGCGCCCGCGCGGTGCGGTCGATGGCGGGCGGCAATGGGCGCCTGCACGTCCGGCTCGTGGCGCTTTTCTCCCTGATCGCGGCAGTTCCGACCCTGCTCGTCGTTATCTTCGCGTCGCTGCTCTTCCAGTTCGGCGTTGATTTCTGGTTTTCGGACCGGTCGCGCGGGATGTTCGAGAATGCGGCGAATCTCGCTGAGGGCTATTATCAGGAAAATCAGCGCCAGGTTGGCGCAAACACGTTCGCCATGGCTACCGACCTGGGCACGCGACTTCGGCAGTATCCGATCGATGCACCGGGCTTCAACGACTATTATCTGCAGCAGGTGGTTGTCCGCAGCCTCAACGAATCGGCGATTATCGAGATCGGACGTGACGGCCTCGCACGAACGGCAACGGCAATCAATCCAGACGACCGGACCGCAGAAAACCGGCTGAGTTCAACGATGATCGCGCGTCTCGATGCGGGCGAAGATGTCGTGGTGGTGCGCCAGGCCAACCGGATCGAGGCGGCGGCGCGGCTTCCCGGTACCGATCGCGCCTATGTCTATGCGTCGCGCGATACGAATGTGCCCGGCTTTCAGCAATCGGCGCGAGCGAGCGCAGTGCTCGCCGATTACAACCAGCTCTTCGATCGCTCGCAGATGCTTCAGCTGCAGTTCAACGGCGCCCTCTATCTGGGGTCGCTGCTGCTGCTCGCGCTCGCGGTGATCGCCGCGATCGTCGTCGCCGACCGCATCGTGCGGCCGCTGGGAACGCTGATCGGCGCGACGCGCACCGCCGCGGGCGGCGATCTGTCGGTTCGCGTGACCCCGCCCGCGCGCGACGATGAAATCTCGGTCCTGACACGCGCCTTCAACCGCATGACCGAGCAACTGGAAGGGCAGACGCGCGCGCTCGTTCACGCCAATGAGCAACTCGAAACGCGGCGCAGCTTTATCGAGGCGGTGCTGAGCGGCGTATCGTCGGCGGTTGTGTCGGTCGATGCCGACCGCCGAATCCTGCTTGCCAACGCCGCGGCGGAAAGGCTGATCGACCGTCCGGCCGACGAGCTCACGGGACTTCTGCTGGACGACGTCGCGCCCGAATTGTCGCAACTGCTGACCGGGAAAGAGCGCGAGGCGATCGTCCAGCTGGCGCGCAAGGATAGCGAACCGGCGACGCTCGCGGCCAAGGCGGTGGCGCAAGGTGACGGTTTTGTCCTCAGTTTCGAGGATATTACGCAGCAATTGCTCGACCAGCGCCGCGCCGCCTGGTCGGACGTTGCGCGCCGCATCGCGCACGAGATCAAGAACCCGCTCACCCCCATCCAGCTCGCCGCCGAGCGATTGCAGCGCCGCTTCGGCGACCGTGTCGAGGCCGATGCGCCGACCTTTCGCAAGCTCACCGACACGGTGATCCGCCAGGTTCACGACATGCGCCGCATGGTCGACGAGTTTTCCAGCTTCGCACGGATGCCCAAGCCGACCTTCGGGGTTGAGGATGTGCGCGACATTCTGCGCCAGGCGGTGTTTCTGTTCGAGGTGGCGAAACCCGACATTGCCTTTACGGTCAAGACGCCCGCCGAGATCGACCCGCTGGTGTGCGACCGCCGCCTGCTGTCGCAAGCGATAACGAACATTGTCAAAAATGCCGTCGAAGCAATTGAAGAAAAGCGTAAAGATTCCGACGAAGTCGCGGCCGGAACCATTGGGGTCGAACTGGAAACCGGCGCGCACGACGCGGTCGTCATCCGCATCACCGACGACGGCATCGGGTTGCCCGAAGCGCGCGAGGCGATCGCCGAGCCCTATATGACGACGCGGCAGGGCGGGACCGGGCTCGGCCTCGCGATCGTCAAGAAGATCGTCGAACAACATTATGGCGAACTGGAGTTTTCGGACAATCCAATGGGACAAGGCACGCGCGTCACCCTGACGCTGCATCCCGACCGGCTGCGGCCGCTGGCGGGGCAGGGCGACGAAAATATGCTTGGTCGGCGTGAGACCGTTCCGGGACGCATCCGCAACCGACAGGATAAAGAAGACCATGGCGCTTGATATTCTGATCGTCGACGACGAACGCGACATCTGCGACCTCGTGGCCGGGGTCATGGAGGATGAAGGTTATGAGGCGCGCACCGCCGCCGACAGCGACTCGGCGCTGGAAGCCATCCGCCAGCGGCGCCCCTCGCTGGCGCTGATCGACGTCTGGCTTCAGGGTTCGCGCCTCGACGGGCTCGGGCTGGTCGAAGCGATCAAGGCGTTCGACCCGACGCTGCCGATCATCGTGATTTCGGGGCACGGCGGGCTCGACACCGCGGTCGCCGCGATCCGCCGCGGCGCGTTCGATTTCATCGAAAAGCCGTTTGAAGCCTCGCGCCTGCTCCACCTCGTCGCGCGCGCTACCGAAAATGAGCGGTTGAAGTTCGAATATGAGCAGCTCCGTGAAAAGGCCGGACCGGCGGAGGAGCTGACCGGCAACAGCGCCGCGATCAATAATGTCCGCGCAACGCTGAAGCGCGTCGCCGGAACGGGAAGCCGCGTCCTCATCACCGGCGCGCCCGGCGTCGGCAAGGAAGTCGCCGCGCGCGTCCTTCACGGTTGGAGCGGGCGCCACAATGCACCCTTCCGGGTGATTTCGTCGGCGCGCATGGACCCGGAGACGGTCGAGCTGGAGCTTTTCGGCGCCGAGGCCGACGACGGCTCGATCCGCGTCGGCCTGCTCGAGCAGGCGCACGGCGGCACATTGTTTCTCGACGAGGTTGCCGACATGCCGCTCACGACGCAGGGAAAGATACTGCGCGTGCTGACCGACCAGAGCTTCACGCGGGTCGGCGGGCGGACGATGATCCGCGTCGATGTGCGGATCATTTCGGGCTCGGCGCGCGACCTGACCGTCGAGATCGCCGAGGGACGCTTTCGCGAGGATCTTTATTATCGGCTCAACGTCGTGCCGGTGCATATCCCGTCGCTGCGCGAACGGCGCGACGACATCGCCAGCCTGTGCGATCATTTCGTGCGACGCTATGCCGCCGACCGCCGCGTGCCGCCGCCCGAGATCAGCGCCGAGGCGATGGCCGCGTTGCAGGCGCATGACTGGCCCGGCAATGTACGCGAGCTGCGCAATGTAGTGGAACGGGTGATGATATTGGCGCCGAGCGACCGGCTGGCGCGCATCGACGCCGACATGCTGCCCGCCGAACTGGTTCGCGGCGGAACGGACATTCTGCCCAATTCGGAGTCGATCACCGCCATTCCGCTCAAGGAAGCGCGCGAAAATTTCGAGCGCGAATATCTGCGGATTCAGATCAACCGCTTTTCGGGCAACATCTCGCGCACCGCGAGCTTCATCGGGATGGAGCGTTCGGCGCTGCACCGCAAACTGAAACTTTTGGGGCTTACCGAAAGTTCAGACAATGAAAGCCCGGCTTAGCGCTGGACGATGCGGACGCTTTGCCGCATATTGCGAGCAAGAAGAAGGTCTTGAATGCCGGAAAACCGGCGCCGTACCCGCGGTTTCACCGCCAAGAACAGGAGGCAAATGTGTCCGATAAAAATCAGAATCTTCAGGATATTTTCCTCAACGCTCTCCGCAAGAGCAAAACCCCCGTCACGATGTTTCTGGTGAAGGGCGTCAAGCTTCAGGGCATCATCACCTGGTTCGACAATTTCTCGCTGCTGCTCCGCCGCGACGGCCAGTCGCAGCTGGTGTACAAACATGCGATTTCGACCGTGATGCCTTCGCATGATTTCGACCTGTCGCTGCTCGGCGGCAGTCTGCGCGATGCGCCGCCCAGCAAGGGCAAGGCGTTGCAGGACGTGTTCCTCAACGCGGTTCGCCGATCGGACGAATCGGTGACAATGTTCCTCGTCAACGGCGTGATGTTGCAGGGGGATATCGTTGCGTTCGATCTGTTCTGCATGTTGCTCGAGCGCGAACGGCAGGTGCAGCTCGTTTACAAGCACGCGATTTCGACGGTCCAGCCGAACGGTCCGATCAACCTGACCGATAATGATGACGAAGCGGACGACAGCTGATCGACCCGATAGCCAATAGCGAAGACGAGTTTACGCGCGGCGCCGCCGCGATGATTATCGTGCCCGAATGGCATAGCCAGCGCCTTGCCCGCGACCTCGACGCGCGCGCCGAGGAGGCGAAGGGCCTTGCGCTGGCGATCGGGCTCGACGTCGTGGCGGTCCATATGCTGCGGTTGCGCCAGACGCGCGCCGCGACGCTGCTCGGCGTCGGCCAGATCGAAGCGATCGAGCCCGACATCGCGGCAAAAGGCATTCAACTGGTTGTGGTCGATGCCGCCCTGACGGCGATCCAGCAACGCAACCTTGAAACCGCCTTCGGCACCAAGGTGATCGACCGCACGGGCCTGATCCTGGAAATCTTTGGCGAGCGTGCGGCGACGGCCGAAGGACGGTTGCAGGTCGAGCTCGCGCATCTCGACTATCAGGCGGGACGGCTCGTGCGTAGCTGGACGCACCTCGAGCGGCAGCGCGGCGGCTTCGGCTTTCTGGGCGGCCCCGGCGAAACGCAGATCGAGGCCGACCGCCGGATGATCCGGGGACGGATGGCGCGTATTCGTCGCAGCCTGGAGGACGCGCGCCGCACACGCCAGCTCCAGCGTTCCAAGCGTCAGCGCGCGCCATGGCCGGTGATCGCGCTCGTTGGCTATACCAATGCCGGAAAATCGACTTTCTTCAACCGCTTGACGGGAAGTGACGTCATGGCGGAAGATATGCTTTTCGCGACGCTCGACCCCACGATGCGCGAAATCCGCCTGCCCGGTATCGACAAGGCGATCCTGTCCGACACGGTCGGCTTTGTGTCGGACCTGCCGACCGAGCTGGTCGCGGCGTTCCGCGCGACGCTGGAGGAGGTCACGACCGCTGACCTGATCGTCCATGTCCGCGACATCGTGCATCCCGACACCGAGGCGCAGTACGACGATGTGCGCGCGATTCTGGACTCGCTGGGCGTCAATGGGCCGCAAGACGAGGAGAGCGACGGGGCTGCCAGCGCCATTCCGCAAATCGAGATATGGAACAAGATCGACACGGCCGACGCCGATCGCCGCGCCTCTATGGAAGCGATGGCCGCGCGGCGCAGCGACGTAGCGATCATATCGGCGGTGACGGGCGAGGGGGTTGACGCCGCGCGCTTGCTTATGGCGTCGCAATTGACCGCACGGCACCAGGTTCAGCAAATCTACCTCGGCTATGAACAGGGCGACGCGATGGCATGGCTGCACGCGCGCGGCGAAGTGGTTGCCGATGAACCCAGGGGAGAGGGGCATGTGCTGACGGTCCGGCTCGATCCGGCCGACCGCGCCCGTTTTGACCGGCTATGGCCGCCTACCGAGCCTCCGACGCCTTGACCGCCTGCCAATGCGCTTCTTGCGCGTCGAGCGACAGGCCGGTCAGAGTGCCGCCTGCGCGGTCTTCCATCGCGGCAAAACGGCGCGCGAATTTCCGATTGGCGTCGCGGAGCGCGCTTTCGGCGTCGACGCCCAGCTTGCGGGCGTAGTTGACGACGGCGAATAACAGGTCGCCGATCTCTTCGTGGCGCGCGGCGGGATCTTTCGCCTCGGCGACCTCGGCTAGCTCCTCGGCGATCTTGTCGCGCGGACCATTGCTGTCGGGCCAATCGAAACCGACGCGCGCGGCCCGGCCCTGAAGCTTCTGGGCGCGCAGCAGCGCGGGCAGGGAAAGCGCGATGCCCGCCAGCGCGCCTTGAGGGCCGTTTTCGGACCGTTCATCGGCCTTGATCGCCTCCCATTGCCGCCGCACATCGCCGGTCGCGGCACCGCCGAAGATGTGCGGATGGCGCCGCTCCATCTTGTCGCTGATCGCATTGGCGACATCGTCGAAATCGAACAAGCCGTCATCGGCCGCAATCTGGGCGTGAAAAACCACCTGAAGCAGCAGATCGCCCAGCTCGTCGCAGATCGCCGCGGGATCGCCGCCGACAATGGCGTCGGCAACCTCATAGGCCTCTTCGATCGTATAGGGCGCGATCGTCGCAAAGCTTTGCGCCAGATCCCATTCGCAGCCGCCGTCGGGGTTGCGAAGTTGCCGCATGATGGCGAGGAGCCGGTCGATGGGGGCCGGGGACGCAGTGTTTGTCATGGGTATCGCATCGCTTCTGCTGGAACAGGCGCGCCAGCGCCAGGCGGCCATAGGGAAGGCGCCGCGATCCGGACCGCAACCGGGTGCTGATGACAGCGCCGCGCCCGACATAGCGCAACGGCCCGCCATCTCAAGCAATTTGGCGGAGAAATGACGCGCTGCTCAGCCCGCGTGGGCGGTGATCTGTCCCGAGCACGCCCGCTCGGCAAGCGCTACCGCGGCGCCTACCAGAATGAGGGTCGGCGCCGAGCCCGCGAGCGATTGCGTCGCAAGGCCGAGCAGGTCGAGCCGCGTCGCCAGTCGCTGTTCGTCGGGCAGGCTCGCGTTGCAGGCGATAAGCACCGGCATGTCGCCCCGCATTCCGGCCGCCATCAAACCCTTGGCAATGGCCCCCGCCGCTTCGCGACCCATGTAGAAAGCAAGCGTCGACCCATCCCGCGCCAAAGAGTCCCAGTCGAGATCGAGCGCAGCGCCGCGGCGGCTGTGTGCCGTGACGAAGCGGATGTCACGCGCGACGCCGCGCAGCGAGAGCGACATGCCGGCCGACGCCGCAACGGCGCTGGCTGTCGTGATTCCGGGGCAGACGCGCACCCGCAAGCCGGCCCGTTCGATCGCGGCGATTTCCTCGGTCGCGCGACCGAAGAACATCGGATCGCCACCCTTCAGTCGGACCACGCGCTTGCCCGCGCGCGCAGCGCTCACCAGCAGGGCGTCGATCGTGCCCTGATCCTTTGAGTGTCGACCCGACCGCTTGCCGACGCTGGCACGCTCGGCACGATCAGGAATCAAGGCCAGAATGCCCATGCCGACCAAGGCATCATAAAAGACAATATCGGCGCGCTCGATCAGCCGCACCGCCTTCATCGTGAGCAGTTCGGGGTCGCCGGGACCGGCGCCGACGAGCCACACCGATCCGGCCGGAAAATCGTCAGGCTGCATTGCTTTTCTCCTCGGTCAGGATTCGTGCGAGAGCGGGGCGGCACGAACCGCAGTTGGTGCCTGCGCCGAGCGCGCCGCCGATGGCCGCGAGGTCGGCGAGCTTCTGGTCGCGGATGGCGGCGATGATGCTTTTCATTCCAATGCCGAAGCAGACGCAGATGATCGGCCCGTTGTCGGCCTGCGTTCCGGGTGCGCGTCCCGCTAGCAGCGTCGGCGCGACGTCGGCGGCGACGAGCTGGGCGATGAGCCAGTCGCGTCCGGGCAACTCGCCCTTTTCCGTCACGAAGAGCGCGCCCGCGAGGCGACCGTTCGCGATCACCGCGATGCGTTTCGTGCCCCGTCCGGCGTCCTGCGCCTCGATGCGCTCGCCCTTCGGAAGCAGCGCCTCGATTCTTTTGAGATCGCCGTTGCCGGCGACTTCCCACAGCACCCCCGACGGCACGGCGATGCGCGTCGCCCACAGGCAGCGTGGCGCCTCCGGCAGATCGCGGGCAAGGATCAGGAATCCGCGCCACCGGGGGTTGACCGGGGCGATCGACGCCGGCGTGCGCTTGAAGCCCGGCTGGCCCGACACCGGATCGACGAGCGGGCGGGGGAGAAGGCCGGTGCGCCCGCCGTTCGATGTGCGGTCGGTCCAGTGGATCGGCACGAACAGTTCGCCGACGCGTTGGCCGCTATGGAAAGCGACGCGGTACAGACTCTCGCCTTGCGGGGTTTCGACGCGTGCAAGCCCCCCGTCGGCGAGGCCCAGACCCATGCCGTCGTCGGGATGAACCTCGACGAGCGGCTCCGCGCGGTGGCGCGCCAGCTTCGGGGCAAGGCCGGTGCGCGTCATCGTATGCCACTGGTCGCGATAGCGGCCCGTGTTGAGCGTCAGCGGCCATCGGGCGAGCGGTTCGGGAAGGGGCTTTTGCGTAACGGGAACAAGGCGCGCGCGGCCGTCATCGGTCGAGAAACGGCCGTCGGCAAAGACATGGTCGCCGCCCCAGCGAAAAGGCTCCATTGCGTCATAGGCGGCGTTACCGCCGAGCGCGGCGCCGGGCAACGCGAAGAGGCGCGCGCCATCATTGTCGTAACTCGAGAGGCGGCAATGCTCACGCCAGATGTCGGCGGGGCGGTCAAAGGCGAAGGCGTTTTTCCATCCCATTCGCCGCGCGACCTCCTTGATGATCCACCAGTCGGGCATCGCTTCGCCGGGGAGCGGAAAGAGCGCGCGCTGGCGGCTGATCGTCCGGTCCGAATTGGTGACCGTGCCGTCCTTTTCGCCCCAGGCGGCGGCGGGCAGGCGGACATGCGCGAAGGCGCCGGTATCGGTTTTTTCGATGACGTCGCTGACGACGACGAAGGGGCAGGCGGCCAGCGCTTCGCGCACCCGGTTCGCGTCGGGCATCGACACCGCCGGGTTGGTCGCCATCACCCACAGCGCCTTGATGCGGCCTTCGCCGATCGCGCGGAACATGTCGACGGCTTTCAGGCCCGGCTTTTCGGCTATCGTCGGCGCGGCCCAGAAGCGCCGGACGCGTGCGCGGTTTTCGGGCGCGAAATCCATGTGCGCGGCGAGCGTCGAGGCAAGCCCGCCGACCTCGCGCCCGCCCATCGCATTGGGCTGGCCGGTGATCGAAAAGGGGGCGGCGCCCGGCTTGCCGATCCGGCCTGTCGCAAGATGGAGGTTGAGGATCGCATTGACCTGGTCGGTTCCGCTCGTCGACTGGTTGATCCCCTGGCTGAACAGGGTGACGGTGCGCGGCGTCGCCGCGAACAGATCGTAGAAATGCCTGAGGTCGGCAGCGGACACGTCGCAGATGCGCGCGACCGACCACAGGTCATTCCCCTCTCCAAGCTGGTTCCAGAAATCCTTGGGCACCGCGACATGTGCAGCGAGATAATCCTCATCGACGACCCCCGCTTCGCGGCAATGCGCGAGCAGCCCGTTCATCAGCGCGACGTCGCTTCCCGGCCGGATCGCGAGGTGGAGATCGGCCTCTTCGGCGGTCTCGGTGCGGCGCGGGTCGATGACGACGAGCTTCGCGCCCGCCTCGCAACGCCTGGCGATGCGCTGATAGACGACCGGATGGCACCAGGCGGTGTTCGATCCGACGAGCACGAACAGGTCGGCTGCATCGAGATCGTCGTAGGTCGCGGGCACGACATCCTCGCCAAAGGCGCGCATATGGCCCGCGACCGCGCTCGACATGCAGAGGCGCGAATTGGTGTCGATATTCGCGGTGCCGATGAAGCCCTTCATCAGCTTGTTCGCGACATAATAATCCTCGGTGAGCAATTGCCCCGATACATAGAAGGCGACGCTGTTCGGGCCGTAGCGCGCGATGCTTTCCTTGAACTTGCGGGCGACGAGGTCGAGCGCCTTGTCCCAGCTCGCGCGCTTTTCACCGATCATCGGATGGAGCAGGCGGCCTTCGAGGCCCACCGTCTCGCCAAGATGCGTGCCTTTCGAGCAGAGCTTGCCGTGGTTGGCGGGATGGTCGGGGTCGCCCGCTATCTCGACGGTCCGTTCACCCGTCACGTTCGCACGGATGCCGCAGCCGACACCGCAATAGGCGCAGGTGGTGCGAATGGGAATCATGCGCGCCACCGCTCCTTGTCTCGATGTGTGTCCCCCCGCGAAGGCGGGGGTCCATCTCCCGAGCTTTCGTTTTCAAACCAACGACGACATCGTGCCGACAAGGCAGGGGATGGACCGCCGCCTTCGCGGGGGTACATGGATAGCGAAGCGGAGGTCACGCCGCCGCCTTCAACGTGCTGGCGCGGCAGATCAGCACGCGCCCTCCGTCGATCCTGACAGGCACAGTCGGGGTGCAGCCCTTATCCTCGCCGAGCACCTCTCCGGTCGACAGGCTGATCCGCCAGTTATGCAGCGGACAGGCGACCGCGCCGCCATGGACGATGCCCTGCGAGAGGCGGCCATGCTTGTGCGGGCAGCGGTCGAGGAGGGCGAAGACCTTGCCCTCGGCGGTGCGGAACACCGCGATATCGTCGCCGCCCGCGACCTGCACGGTGCGGCTGCCGCGCACGGGAATCTGATCGACCCAGCCGATGTCGAGCCATTCTGCCACGGTGGTCATGCAAGGGCCTCCTGCGGGATGAAGCGCGCCATCGGCGCATGATGTTCGGCCTCGGCGCCCCCGGCGCGCTGCGCCCAGGGGTCGTCCTGACTGAAGCTCTGCGAATAGAGGAAGCGCGCGCGCAGCGCCTCGCGGCCCGCCGGGTCGTCGAGCAGGCGCGCTTTCACATAATCGAGCCCGACGCGCTCGATCCACGGCGCGGTGCGTTCGAGGTAGCGCGCCTCTTCGCGGTAGAGCTGGATGAAGGCGGCGCAATAGTCGAGCGCTTCCTGTTCGGTCGCGACCTTGCAGAGCAGATCGGTCGCGCGGACATGAATGCCGCCATTGCCGCCGACGTGCAGCTCATAGCCCGAATCGACGCAGACGACGCCGAAATCCTTGATCGTCGCCTCGGCGCAGTTGCGCGGGCACCCCGACACGGCGATCTTGAACTTGTGCGGCATCCAGCTGCCCCAGCTCATCCGTTCGATCCTGACGCCGAGCCCGGTCGAATCCTGCGTGCCGAAGCGGCACCATTCGGACCCGACACAGGTTTTCACGGTGCGCAGCGCCTTGCCATAGGCGTGCCCCGACACCATCCCGGCGGCATTCAGATCGGCCCAGACCGCGGGCAGATCCTCTTTCCTGATGCCGAAGATGTCGAGCCGCTGGCCGCCGGTCACCTTGACCATCGGCGCATTATATTTTTCGACGACATCGGCGATCGCGCGCAGCTCTTTGGGGCTGGTGAGCCCACCCCACATGCGCGGGACGACCGAATAGGTGCCGTCCTTCTGGATATTGGCGTGAAGCCGCTCGTTGACGAAACGGCTCTGCTGGTCGTCGACATATTCGCCGGGCAGCGCGCAGAGCAGATAGTAATTGAGCGCCGGACGGCAGGAGGAGCAGCCGTCGGGGGTCGACCAGTGGAGCTTCTGCATCACTTCGGGGATCGAGCGCATATTTTGCGTGACGATTTCGCGGCGAACATCGTCGTGGCCGAAGCTGGTGCATTTGCACATCGTCTTGGGGCCGCTCTGGACATCGTCGCCGAGCGTCAGCGCGAGCAGATTCTCGACGAGGCCGGTGCAGCTGCCGCAGCTCGCCGATGCCTTGCACGTGGCGCGCACGGCGTCGAGGCTGTGCGCGCCCTTGGTGATGCATGAGATGACCTGGCCCTTGGAAACGCCGTTGCAGCCGCAGATTTCCGCATCGTCGGAAAGCGCCGCAACGGCCGCCCTAGGGTCCGCCTGCCCACCCCCGGAGGCGAAGGCCTGGCCAAAGATCAGCACGTCGCGAAGCCGGGCGACATCCTCCTGTTTCCTGAGCAGGTCGAAATACCAGCTGCCATCGGCGGTATCGCCATAGAGGACCGCGCCGACGATGCGATCGTCCTTGAGCACCACGCGCTTGTAGATGCCGCGCGCCGCGTCGCGCAGCACAATGTCCTCGCACCCGTCGCCGCCGGAAAAATCGCCCGCGGAGAAGACGTCGATCCCTGACACCTTGAGCTTGGTCGAGGTCACTGATCCGCGATAACCCGATGGCTTTTCGACGAGGCCGTCGGCAAGACTGCGGCACATGTCCCACAAAGGCGCGACGAGGCCGTATACCTGCCCGTCATGCTCGACACATTCGCCGACCGCGAGAATGTCGGGGTCGCTCGTCACCATATGGTCGTCGACCTGAATGCCGCGCCCGACCGCGAGCCCCGCGTCGCGGGCGAGGGCGACCGAGGGACGGATGCCGACCGCCATGACGACCAGGTCGGCGGGAATCAGCGTCCCGTCTTTCAGCTTCACACCCTCGACCTTGTCGTCGCCGACGATCTCCGCGGTGTCGGCGCCGGTCAGGATGGTCTGGCCGCGCGCCTCCAGCGCCTGCTTGAGCAGCCAGCCCGCCGCTTCGTCGAGCTGGCGTTCCATCAGCGTCGGCATCAGGTGGATGACGGTGACGTTCATGCCCCGCAGGCTCAGGCCGTGCGCGGCCTCGAGGCCGAGCAGGCCGCCGCCGATCACCACGGCGCTACCGCCCTTTTCGGCGGCACTCAGCATCGTGCCGACATCGTCCATGTCGCGAAACGCGATGACGCCGGGCAAATCCTTGCCGGGCACGGGGATGATGAAGGGGTCCGAACCGGTCGCGATCAGCAGCTTGTCATAGCTTTCGCTGACCCCGCCGCGCGTCGTCACCGTCTTTGCCGCGCGGTCGATCGCGATCACCGGGTCGCCCGCGATCAGCGATATGCCGTTCGCCGCATACCAGTCGGCATCGTTGATCACGATGTCGTCGAAGCTTTTTTCGCCCGCGAGCACGGGCGAGAGCATGATGCGGTTGTAATTGACGCGCGGCTCGGCGCCGAAAATCGTCACGCGATAACGCATGGGATCGCGCGCGAGCAGTTCCTCGACCGCGCGGCACCCGGCCATGCCGTTGCCGATCACGACCAGATGGGCCCGCGTGTCGGCATCGGGGGAGAGAGGGCGATGTTCCATCAAAGCGTCCAATCGAATTGCAGCCAGAGTTTGTCGGTGTCGGTGGCGAAGCTGTCGGCCTTGTAATGGGCGTAGCGCAGCGAGCCGGTGAGCTTGCCGAGCTTCGCGCTCGCAAGCAGGTCGATCTCGTCGCCATAGGCGCGCGCGGCACGGTCGCTGCGGAAGGCATGATAGGCCGCCTGCACGGTGACCGCGTTCAACGGTCCCACCGCCTTCCACCCCCAGCCCGCGCTGGCATAGAGGTCGCGCACGCCATCGGGCGGAGTGACGAGAAACTTGTCGGCCCAACCCTGGAACTTGAACCCCGTCGCGAGCGGGGTCTGAAAGCTGGTGAGCGCGGCGCCGTTGCTCGCGCCAAGCATTTCATATCCCGCGCCGATGCGCGGACCGCCAAAATCAACCGCGATGTCGGCAAGATAATAATCGGAGGCATAGTCGTTCGGATTGCGGTGCCAGTCCGACTGGCGCGCGTAGGAAAGCTGATATGCGAGCTTCGCCTTTCCCAACCTCTGCCCGCCGTCGAGCCGGACGCCATAGCTCTGGCTCGACAGGCGAAAGCCCTGCACCGCCGCCTCGTCCTGATCGACCAGATAGGCAAAGGCGCCGAGCGCGCCGACCGGCGTTTGCACGCTCAGCCTGGCGAACATATTGTCGCCCGATACCGCCTGCTGGCGCGCGCCTGCACCATCGATGCCCCAGATCGTCCGAACGCTCCACGCATAGGCGATGTCGGCCTTCACGCCCCTGATGGGGCTGATCTCGGCGCGCAGCGCGTCGAAACCCTGGCCGTTCTGGCGAAAGCCGACGCTGCCGACGAACCGTTCGTCGTCGAAACCCAGCCGCTGCCGTCCCGCGGTCACCGCAATGCCGGGCGCGGCATAGCGAAGTTGCGCGCGGGTGAGGGCGATGTTCCGGGGGTCGGCCACGATCGGACGGGTTGCGCCGCCGTCGAGGCCGTCGAAATAGTCGTCGACGATTGCCAGATTGCCTTGCCCTTCGATCAGCGCCGACCAGCGCCCCGCCTTCGCCTCGAACCCGGCGCGGACGCGCAGGGTGAGCGCGTCGGCATCGGCGGCAAGGCCGTCCTGATCGACCTGCTCGTAGCGGAGGCGGGCGTCGCCAAGCGGCGCGAGGGTGACCTCGCGGGCGTGCGCGGCCCCGATCGGCGCGAGCGCCAGCAGCAGGATGAGGGTGCGGGTCATGCTCAGATCCGCACGCCTTCGGCCGCGCCCCAGGTGGCGCGCCACTGGCCCTTGACGAACATCAGCGCGGCGAGCGCCGCAACCGCAAGCCCCGCGAAGATATAGAAGCCCGGCGCAAAGCTGCCGCTCCACTGTTTCGCAAAGCCCAGCGACGAAGCGAGGTAGAAGCCGCCGACGCCGCCCGCCATGCCGACGAGTCCCGTCATCACGCCGATTTCGGCCGCAAAGCGCTGCGGCACGAGCTGGAACACCGAACCATTGCCGGTGCCGAGCGCCAGCATCGCGATGACGAACAGGCCGAGCGCGGCGGGCAGGCTCGCCGCCTGCGGCACCCCCGCAAGCGCCAGCGCGGCGACCACAAACACCATCATCAGCGCCTTTACGCCGCCGATCCGGTCGGCGAGCGCGCCGCCCAGCGGGCGCACCAGCGATCCGGCGAAAACGCAGCCGGCGGTGCAATAACCGGCGATCACCGGGGTCAGGCCGAACTGGTCGGTGAAATAAATGGGAAGCGATGCCGCCAGTCCGACGAACCCACCGAAGGTCACCGAATAAAAGGCCATCAGCCACCAGGCATCGGCGGTCTTGAGCGGCTGAAAATAATCGACCAGCTTTTTGGGGGCAGGGGCGTTCGGCGCGTCCTTCGCCATGAAAAGATAGGCGACGAACACGATCGTCAGGGGGATGCAGGCGAGGCCCAGCACGGCGTTCCATCCGAAGGTCACGGCAAGGCCGGGCGCGAACAGCGCGGCGAGCACGGTGCCCGAATTGCCCATGCCGGCAAGCCCCATCGCCTTGCCCTGATGCTCGGGCGGATACCAGCGGCTCGCGAGCGGCAGCGCGATCGCAAAGCTGGCCCCGGCGAAGCCCAGCACCACGCCGAGCGCGAGCGTCCCCGCAAAGCTGGTCACGCCCGCCGCCCAGGCGAGAAACAGGCCGACGATGACGATCACCTGGCTGATCGCCCCCGCACGCTTCGGACCGATACGATCGACGAGCAGCCCGTTCACGACGCGCAACAGCGCGCCCGCGAGCGTCGGCACCGCGACCATCAGCCCCTTCTGCGCCGGGCTCAGGCCAAGATCGGTGGAAATGGCGGGGGCAAGCGGCCCCAGAATCACCCATACCATGAAGGCCAGGTCGAAATAGAGAAAGGCCGCAACCAGCGTCGGCCAGTGGCCGCTGGCCCAGAAACTCGATTTGGGTGCCCTCCCGGCACCTGCGCCTGCTATCGTCATCGTCCGTCCCCTTCGTGTGACGGGCAATAAAAAAGCCGCCAGGACGGCGGCCACGCGGGCGCATCCTGACGGCTTCATTGCCTGTTGGAGTGCAGGGATGGCCCCTGCCTGCCGCGCGGGCTACCCCCTCGTTGGAGCAGCGGCCGCTTTATCCTGCCCCGGCATCCTTGCCGAGTGCGATTAAACTGCCTGATTCGCGGATCGGCTGCAAGTTGTTATTTCGCAGGTGCAGCATTTATATGAAATCAAGGCAGATCAGCGAGATAAGTTTCGATATCATCCGGATCGAAGGCGCGGCCGTCGAAAAATCGGTCGTTGCCGAGTGTCAGTCGACCTTGCGTCGAACCCGCGCCGATCGGTTCGCCAAGACCTCCTTCAAGCTTTGAGCTGGCGCCGGGCAGGGGAGCGCCGGAACCCGCAAGCGCGCTACGATATATGTCGGGTCGAAACACATTTGCTGCCGCATCGGCCTGCACCCGGTCATATGGCATATAGTCCCAGCGAACCATCTGCGAATAGAGCCAGGCCGCCTGACTGCGCCAGGGAAAGTTCGCGGCTTCGCGATACTGAAACATGAAATCGGGATAATGGATCGGCTCGCCGCCTGGAACGACACGGATGCGGTCGGTGATCGCGCGCAGCACCGCGTCGCGCGGAGCGTCGAGATATTCGCGGCGCGCCAATATGTCGGCGCTCGCCTCGACCGAATCGGGCGCGACGAAATGCGCCGCCGCAGCATGGAGCGCGCGGATCAGCGCCTCGACCGCGTCGCGTCGCTCACCGAGCACCGCTTCGCGTGTCACGAGGACTTTTTCAACACCGCGCCGCCATATCTGCGCCGTTGCCAGGGCAATATGGCCGACGCCGCGATCGACTGCGATCGAGTTCCACGGTTCGCCCACACAGATACCATCGACTTCGCCGGCGGCGAGCGCATCGGCGGCGAAAGGGGGGCTTGTCACGACGATCTCGACGTCGACATCGGGTTGAATGCCCACGCCGGCGAGCCAGTATCGCAGCATATAATTGTGGCTCGAATAGCGATGAACCACTCCGAAACGCAGCGGCTTGCCTGTCACCTTGCGCGCCGCCGCGATCACGCGCAGCGCCGCTCCAACCTCTGTCGGATCGCCGAGCGCGCTGCCCAGCCCCGCCTCGGCGGCGAGCGCGGTTGAAAAGGTCACGGCGTTGCCGTTGAGGCCGAGCACGAACGGCACCGCGAGCGGGAGGGGCGGTCGGTCACGGCCGAGCGTGGTCGCGATCGCCAGCGGCGCGATCATGTGCGCGGCGTCGGTATGGTCATAGAGCAGTCGGTCGCGCACCGTCGCCCAGGTCATATCGCGCACGAGTTCGATCTGCACGCCTTCGCGGGCGGCAAAACCCATTTCGTGCGCCAGGATAGGCAATGCGGCGTCGACGAGCGGCAGGAAACCGATGCGGAAACGATCGCCCGTCATTCCATGTCTCCCATCAACGCTTCGCTGGTCACGATCGCCTCGGCAATCTCGGAAATCCGGCGGTTGGTCCGCATCGCCTGGCCGCGCAGAAGCGCATAGGCCGCCGGTTCGTCGATCTGGCGACGTTTCATCAATATCGCCTTGGCCTTGTCGATGGTGGCGCGTTCGGCCAGAGCGTTCTTCGCTTCGTCCAGTTCGCGCTGTAGCCGCGAAAAAGCCTGGAAGCGCCGTATGGCGAGATCGATCACCGGCTTGATGCGCCGTTTCGACAGGCCATCCACGACATAGGCAGACACTCCGGCGTCGATTGCCGCTCCGGTCGCCTCTGCATCGCTCTGATCGACGAACATGGCGATCGGCCGCGCCAGTGCGCGCGACATGGCGAAATAATCCTCCAGCTGGTCGCGACTCGGGTTTTCAAGATTTATGAGCACCACTTCGGGTTTGGCTGTTTCGATCTGGCGGGTGAGGGGGCCGGTCGGGTCGATCAGCACCAGGTCGTCGAGACCAGCTTCGCGCAAGCCATCGGAAATGATGGCGGCGCGGGTCATGCTGGTATCGATGATCGCAATCCTCATGCGCGCGCCTTAGACGCTGTTTCAGTAAGATTGAAGCGACGAGATCGTGCAGCGAGCCGCGCTGGGCGCATCGCTTCAATCTTACTGAAACAGGGCCTAAAGCCTGATGGACGAGGGATCAAATCCGCGCATGGCGCATAGCCAATAAACATCGATAATATATATTATGTTAAATTACTGGCGATGCTCAGGGGGAGTCCAGCGCTCAGGCGACGAGTTGCCATGTGCGGATCACCAGGAACATCAGAGCGAATATCGCGATCCATGCGAGTGCCATTTTCAACCAGTCGGACATTGGCAGTCGGCGCGCCAGCAGCGAACTCAGCACCAGCGTGAACGCGCCCGCGAACCAGAGCAGCTGAACCGTCGTGTCGCCGTTCATAATTGCACCTCCAGCCCATCATAACCGGGTTCGACGCCGCGCGGCAATTCGGCCGCAAGATCCGCATAGTCCATCGTATTGTCCATATGCGTAATGATCGCGCGCGGACTGCCCACCTTTTCAAGGCCTTCGAGCGTCATCTGAAGATGGGGATGCGTCGGATGCGGATAGCGTCGCAAGGCATCGATCACGAACAGATCGACTCCGTGGAAGAAGTCGACCATTTCATCGGTAAACTTTGAAAAATCAGTTGCGTAGCCAATCTTGTGCGCACCGTCGCTGAAGATCAGGCCGCTCGCCTTGATGGGGCCGTGCGGCATTTCGATCGCCGATACCTCGATGGGGCCGATCGACTGATGATCGAGCAGATCGATCGGGTCGACCGACGCCGGATAACCGGCGTTGCCAGCAAAGGCATAGGTGAAGCGCCACTTCAGAATGTCGAGCACATGATTGCGGGCGTAACAGGGAACGGGCGTTCCGCGCAGGTGCATGACCTGGCGAAGGTCGTCGATTCCGTGCGTGTGATCGGCGTGTTCGTGCGTCCAGATGACGGCATCGACCTCGCCCACCTGCGCGTCGAGCAGTTGCATCCGCATGTCCGGGCTGGTGTCGACAAGAATGCGAAAGCCGCCGAGCGCCACGAGAATCGACGCCCGGCTGCGCAGGTTGCGCGGATTGTCGGGGTCGCACAGACCCCAGTCGTTGCCGAGCCGCGGGACACCCGACGACGTTCCGCAGCCAAGGATTCGGACCTTCATACGCCGCGTGACGTCATGCCGCCGCCTTGTTGAAAAGCTTATAGAAATTGGCGCATGTTGCGGCCGCCAATGCCTCCGGAGCTTCGCTGCGAAGATCGGCCAGGAACGTCAGTGTGTCAGCGACAAACGCCGGCTCGCCGGCCTTGCCGCGATGCGGCACCGGGGCGAGGAAGGGGGCGTCGGTTTCGATCAGTAGCCGGTCCTGCGGCAGCCATTTGGCGGTCGCTTGCAGGTCGGCGGCATTCTTGAACGTCACAATGCCCGAAATCGAGATGTAAAGGCCGAGGTCGAGCGCCTTGCGCGCAAAATCGTCGCTCGCGGTGAAGCAGTGGATCACGCCGGGGAAGCGCGCCCTCCCCATTTCTTCGCCGAGCAGCGCCAGCGTGTCGGCCTCGGCATCGCGCGTGTGGACGATCACCGGCAGGCCCGTCGCCTGCGATGCGTGGATGTGGCGGCGAAAGCTGTCCTGTTGCCGGGTGCGATCGCTTTTGTCGTAATAATAGTCGAGCCCGGTCTCGCCGATGCCGATCACGCGCGGATGCGCGGCGCGCTCGACCAGCTTGGCGGTGTCGACATCGGGATGCTGGTCGGCGTCGTGCGGATGGATGCCGACGCTGGCCCACACATCCTCATTTGCCTCGGCGGCGGCGAGCACATCGTCCCACTCGCTCTCGCGCGTCGCGATGTTGAGCATCGCCGTGACGCCCCTGGCCCGCGCACGCGCCAGCACCTCATCCTGCCGCTCGGCCAGTCCCTTGTAATTGAGGTGGCAGTGCGAATCGACGAGCATTACGCCTCCCCCTCCCCTTCGTCCTCGGGCAGATCGAGGCGCGGGAAGATCGGCACGGGCTGCCCGACCGCGAAATCGCTCGCGGCCAGCTTTGCGAACCAGGCCGCATCCTCAAGCGCCGCAAAATCGCGCGCATCCGCGGCAACGCCCATCTGGTCGAGCAGTTTGTCGGCGGACGCGGGCACCACGGGACGAATGGCAATGGCCAGCGTGCGTACGGCCTGAAACAGCGTCATCAGCACGGCGCGCATCCGTTCGGGATCACTCTTGCGCAGCGCCCAGGGCGCCTGCGTATCGACATATTGATTGCAGGCGAAAACAGCGCGCAACCAGTCCTCGATCCCGACCGAGAAGGCCAGTTCCTCGAATGCCCGCGGCAGCGTCGTTCGCGCGACTTCATCTACCGTCGAGAGCAGTGTGACGTCATCGGCCGTAGGTGAATAATCGTTCGATAGATCGCCATCCAGATTCTTGAAAATCATCGACAAACTTCGCTGCGCCAGATTGCCGAAACTATTGGCGAGATCGGCGTTGGCGGTGCGAACGATCGCGTCGGCCGAATAGCTGCCGTCCTGTCCGAAGCTGACTTCGCGGAGCAGATAATAGCGCAACGCATCGACACCGAATTGCTCGGCGAGCGCCATCGGGTCGACGACATTGCCGAGCGACTTCGACATTTTTTCGCCCCGATTGAGCAGAAAGCCGTGACCGAACACCTGCTTGGGCAGCGGCAGATTGGCGCTCATCAGGAAGGCCGGCCAGTAAACCGCATGAAAACGGACGATATCCTTGCCGATCATATGGATGTTTGCTGGCCAGAATGTGCCGAAGTCGCCCGCCGGATCGGGATAGCCAAGCCCCGACAAATAGGTCGTCAGCGCATCGACCCAGACATACATTACATGCCCCGGCGATCCCGGCACCGGAACCCCCCAGTCGAAACTGGTGCGCGAAACGCTGAGGTCCTTGAGCCCGCCTTCGACGAACCGCAGCACCTCGTTGCGGCGACTTTCGGGGCGGATGAAATCGGGATGGTCGCGATAAAGCGCGAGCAAGCGATCCTGATAGTTCGACAGGCGGAAAAACCAGCTTTCCTCCACGGTCCATTCGACGGGCGTGCCCTGCGGCGACAGGCGGATGCCCCCTTCCCCCTCGCTCAGCTCGCTTTCGTCGTAAAAGGCTTCGTCGCGAACCGAATACCAGCCTTCATAACGATCGAGATAAAGGTCGCCATTCGCCTCCATCGCGCGCCAGATTGCTTGCGAGGCGGCATGATGCGCCGGATCGGATGTGCGCATGAACACATCATAGCTGATATTCAGCTTGGCATACATCTCACGGAAATATCCGGACATTTCATCGGCCAGATCGATCGTTGCACGCCCCTGGTCGCGCGCGGTCTGAAACATTTTCAGCCCATGTTCGTCGGTGCCGGTGACCAGCCGCACCTCGCGTCCGCGCGCGCGCTGAAAGCGTGCCGCGACGTCGGTGGCGATCGCTTCATAGGCGTGTCCGATATGCGGGCGGCCGTTGGGATAGCTGATTGCGGTGGTGATATAGAAGGGGGCGTTCTGTTCGGACATGCGCGGGCCTTAGCCGCTGGCGCGCGCAAGGGAAAGCGTCAGCGTGCTGTCTGCGCCGGTCTCGGCGCAAGTTCGGCGAGGCAGTTGCCGATCTCGAAGCCCACCATCATTCCGTCATAGGAACCACGGATCGCGTCGCGCACGGTGCGCTGCACGCGGTCCCACTGCGCCAGCACCGGCGCGATCTCGGCGATGGGGCGTGCGCGTGCAATCTCCGCCAGCAGTCCCGGAACGATGTCGATCACCAGTTCGAGCCGCGCGCGGTTGCTCGTGCCACCCACCTCGCGCGCCAGCGCCTCGCGCAGCCGGTTCTCGGGGTCGCCCGATATGGCAATGGTGAGCAGTTTCTTCTTCATCGCCGCGACATCGCTATCGATCAGCCCCAGCGCCTTGCCCGGAACTCCGCCCGACGCGGCGACGATCGCGCGCACCTCTTCCATGTCGAGCATCGGACGCAAGCCATGCAACCATGGCAGCATGACGTCACGGTCAACGGGTTGAAAACGAAGGATTCGGCAGCGCGAGCGGATTGTCGGCAACAATCGTCCCGGCGAATGGCTGACGAGCAGAAAGAGCGTCCTTGCGGGTGGTTCCTCAAGCGTCTTGAGCAGCGCATTGGCACTATCGCTTTCCAGATCGTCAACGGCATCGACGATGATCACGCGCCAGTCACCAAGCGACAGCGACAGGTGCAGGCGGCGAATCATCTGGCGTACCTGGTCGATCGTGATGTTGCGCGCGAGCTCCTTGCCCTTGTCCCTGGGCTGGCGCGTCAGCCGGATGATCTCGGGGTGATTGTCGGCATCGACAAGCCGCGCCGCGGTATCGTCGCCTCTATCGTCCAGCGCCATCGCTGCGCGCTCGCCGCCCACCCCATGGGTGACCAGAAAGCGTGCCGCGCGCTCGGCAAAGCCGCGCTTTCCCATTCCCTGCGGCCCGGCGAGCAGCCAGCCATGATGAAGTCGGCCGCCCTGCCAGCCTTCCAGAAACGCCTTTTCGGCCTCCTGATGGCCGATCATGGCAGCCATTCGGCAAGCTCCGCCAGAATGGTGGCGGTGACGTCGGCGGCGGGCAGGCCGGCGTCCAGCACACGCCAGCGCAGCGGTTCGGTCGCCGCCATTTCGGCGAACCGCGCGGCAAGGCGCGCCTGATAAGCCGCCGGCTTGTTGCCCATGCGATCGCTGCCACCGCGCGTCGCCAGTCGGCGCGCCGCCTCGTCGGCGCTCAGTTTGAGCAGAAAGGTGCGATCGGGAAGCAAACCCTCCGACCCGAAACGATGGAGCGCCAGAATGTCGGCGTCGGTGATCCCGCCGCCGCCGCCCTGATAAGCGCGGCTCGAATCGACGAACCGGTCGCACAGCACCCACGCGCCGCGCGCGAGCGCCGGACGGATGGTGCGCGCGACATGATCGGCGCGCGCCGCCGCGAACAGCAAGGCCTCGCTGCGCGCGTCCCAGCGATCGTCACTGCCTTCCATCAGCAGCGCGCGGATGGCTTCGGCGCCCGCACTGCCGCCGGGTTCGCGCGTGGCCACCACCTCGATCGATCGCGCGGCGAGCGCCTCCGTCAGCGCGCGCAGCTGCGTCGATTTGCCGACGCCCTCGCCCCCCTCAAGCGTGATGAAACGTCCGCGGGTCATGGTGTCGGGCCAAATGATGGGAAAATGGGCAGGCGTCGAGGCATGACCAGGGCGGTAACCTACCCTGCGGTTTTTGTCATCTGCGCGTCGCGGCCGACCCGCGGCTCGGCGAGGCGGTGCCGCGCGGGATTCGCCCTGCCACCGGGCGCGTCGACGCGGCGAACCCCCACTCCATCAGTTTTTGCGCCTCTTCGCGCCGCGCCTTTGCGCTTGGCAGACCGGCGACGACCATGATCAGGCGGCGGCCGTCGCGCTTGGCCGACCCGAGGAAGCAATAGCCCGCCTCGCGCGTATGCCCCGTCTTGAGGCCGTCTGCCCCGTCGAATCGACCGAGGATCGGATTGCGGTTCGCCTGGACGATCGGCCGTCCATCGGGGGCGATGCCATGCCGAAGTTTCGGGATCGAAAAATAGCGCGCATAAGCCTCCGGATGATCGCGGATCAGCCGGTCGGCAAGCGTGATAAGGTCGGCGGCGCTGACCTTGGTGACGCCGCCGTCGGGCCAGCCATTTGGCGTACCGAAATGGCTCGATATCATACCAATATCGGCGGCTACCGCATTCATTCGTTTAACGAAAACATCTTCGCTTCCGTCAATGCCTTCCGCAAGAACCGCCGCGGCATCGTTTCCCGATACGGTGATCAGCCCCTTCAGCAGATCATCGACCGACAGGATTTCGCCCGGACTGAGAAACATCGTCGATCCGCCGGTGCTGCTGTTCCATTTCTTCCACGCGCCGTCGCTGACCGTGAAACGCGTGTCGCGCGTCAATTCACCCTTCCGGATAAGATCGAGCACGACATAGGCGGTCATTACCTTTGCCATCGAAGCCGGAGCGAAATCTTTGTCGGCACCGCGCGAAAAGAGGATCCGGCCCGAATCCACGTCCTTGAGCATGACGATCGGGGCCTGTGTCGTATAGGGCGCCGGGCTGGCCGCCGCGACAGCGGATGTGCGATTATCCTTCGCCGAAGCAGCGGGCAAAAAAGCCGCGTTGACCGTGAACAGGCCCAGCATCGCGGCAGCGCCGCTCAGCAGCGCGGACTTGCCGCTCGCTCGAATCATCGATCGCGCCGAACCACCGCATCGCGAAAGCCCTTCGACCTCGCAGTGGCCAGCGCGCCTTGCGCGGCGGCCTCGCTGGCGAAGGGACCAATCCGCACGCGCCAGTAATTGCCGGCCTTCGACACATAACCGCCCACGGACTTGGCCGCGGCCCCGGCACGCGCTTCGGTGCTGAACGCCCCGACCTGCACGACATATTCGCCCTTAGTCGTCGGCGCCATGTTGCCCATGATGGAGAGGCGATCGTCTCCCGGTTTCGCCTTGGCGGACGCAAGGGGCGCCGCGGGTTCGCTCGCGACCTTCGGGGTCGGCAGGGCTTTCGCCTTTGTCCGAAGGATCGCCAGCAGCGACGACGGGGTCGCGAGCCGCTCCGGAACCGCCCTGCCCGCCCGGAGCTGGGCGCGTTCGGCGGTCGGCGGGTTGGTGCGGCGAACGCGAACGGCTGTAAGCCCCTGGTCGAGTCCGAGCTGTCTGGCGGCGGCGGGCGACAGGGCAATCAGCTGGTCGTTCGCCATCGGCCCGCGATCATTGACGCGGACAAGGATCGTTCGTCCGGTGTCGAGCGCGGTCACTTCGACATAGCTTGGCAGCGGCAGCGTCTTGTGCGCGGCGCTGATCCGGGTGGGGTCGAAAATCTCGCCATTGGCGGTGGTCTTTCCGGCCTCCGCATCGCTATACCAGGACGCATAGCCGACATCGTCATAATCCATGACGTCGGCGGGCGTATAGGTGACGTCGCCGACCTTAAAGGGGTCGCCGACGACCACCGGCACGTCCGTGACGCCCGGCAACGCCGCCGCATTGCTCGCCTGCCCGGCGCTGCGCGCGCCATCTGCGCCGCCGCAACCGGACAGCATCAGCGCCGCCCCCGCGATCAGGCCCCCGCCTCTAACGATCGATTTCATCCGCCAGCAACCCCACCGACAATGCGTAAAAATTGGAACAATTATAGTCCAGTATCGCACGATAGTTACCGGTCAGCAAATAGGCCGTCCGCCCCGGCCCGTCGGGTTCGAGCAGCGTCGCCTGGATATTGTCGTCGGGCCATCGGCCACCGATCGGCTGAAGCCCCGCGGCGCGCCACTCCGCCATGGTGCGCCAGCGGCTGTGCCGCTCGAAAACGCGGGGGCAGCGCGTCGGCGTCAGGCGGTTGGCGACGGCGGCACGATCAAAGGCGGCGGGCACGCTCACCGCGATGCCCCATGGCTGCCCCGCGCGCCAGCCGGCGTTGCGAAGATAGGCGCCGATCGACTCGATCGCATCGGCCTCGCTCGACCAGATTCGCGCCACCCCGTCGCCGTCGCCATCCTCGGCGACGCGCAGATAGACCGACGGCAGGAACTGCGGATAGCCAAAGGCCCCCGCCCAGCTGCCCTTCAGCACATCGCGCGGCACGCCCCGCTCGACCATCACCATCGTGGCGATCAGTTCGGGCTCGAACAGACTGCGTCGGCGTCCTTCATAGGCCAGCGTCGCCAGTGCTTCGGGCAGGTCGAAGCCGCCCGTGACCTGACCATAAGCGGTCTCGTGCCCGTAAATCGCGATCATGATGCTCGTCGGCACGCCCGTTCGCGCCTCGATACGCGAAAGCAGCGGCAGCAGCCGGTTGTGGACACGGCGCCCGCCGTTGATACGTGCCGCGTCGACGTGCCGCGCCTTGTAGGGCGCGAAGGCCGGAATCGGCGTGTTCGGGGTGGGCGGTGACCCCAGATTGTCGCGGTCGAGCGCGACGACCCTGGCGTTATAGCGTAGCCCGGCGGTCACCCGGTCGAACGTCGCGCGCGACACGCCGCGCGCCTCGGCCTTGGGCCAGAGCGACTGGACATAGGCATCGAACCCCGCGTCACCGCTCTGCGCAAGGAGCGGAGCGGAGGCCGTGAGCATCCACGCCGACAGAGTCGCGGCCAGAAGCACAAGAAACCGTCGGACTTTGAAATCAGTAGCGTTTGTCATGGCCCACCCATAGGGCCGGTGTCGCACAGAAGCGAGCCGCTTGGCTAGGCGGGCGCGGGACGAGCCGAATCATTCGCAAGATGGACCGTTGGGACAAGGTTTTGCTTGCCGCCCTCTGCCCGCGCGCTATGGCGACGCCACCGGACAGGTGGCCGAGTGGTTTAAGGCAGCGGTCTTGAAAACCGCCGTGGGTGCAAGCTCACCGTGGGTTCGAATCCCACCCTGTCCGCCAGGTTTCAATCCCACTCTTTCCCGAACCGTCTCCGAAACCCCAGCTTAGCTGCGGGTTTAAGGTGCGATTCGTATCCCTGTGCGTCCCACATGATCCAGGCCGACATTTTTGCCAATGTGGGAACAAATTCTATGATCAGAGGGATGAAAAGCACTTCAAGCGGGCTCTCGAAGCCCAAGGAAAAACAGCGGCGCGTGAGTCTCGGTGACGGCCTCATGCGCCTCGAACGGCCAGGAGGCACCAGCAGCTGGGTGTGCCGGGTCCAGAGCGACGGCGTGCGCCGCGACTTCGGGCTTGGAAGCTGCCAGAAAGTCAGTCTGGCTCAAGCGCGCGAAATGGCGCAGGAAATTCGCAGCCAGATCGAGATGGGCGTTGATCCTCAAATTGAGCGCCGCAAGCGGCAGGCAGTTCCGACCTTCAAGGACGCCGCCGTCACAACCTACGAGATACACTCGAAGACGTGGCGCAACGGCAAGCATCACGCGCAATGGATGCGAACGATGGAGCTTTACGCCTTCCCGCACATCGGAAAATTTAAGGTCGATCAGATCACTGGCCCGATGATCCGCGACCTGCTCGCGGACATCTGGCTGGCGAAGCCGGAGACGGCGCGCCGCGTCCGGCAGCGGATCGGCGCGGTCCTCGATTGGGCCTATGCGTCAGGCTACCGCGAAACCGATGCCCCGATGCGCGCGATCACGAAAGGCCTGCCACGCCAGCCTCGCCGGGACAATCATTTCGCGGCCATGCCATATGAAGATGTGCCAGCCTTCGTGCAGCGTCTGCGCGAGCGGGAATCGTTCAGCCGCCTCGCTCTCGAATTTGCCATCTTCACCGCCGCCCGGTCGGGCGAGGTTCGCGGCGCCACGTGGGGCGAGTTCGATCTGGAAAAGGGCCTGTGGAAGCTCTCCAAGGACCGCATGAAGGCGTATAGGGAGCATGTGGTTCCCCTGACCCGCCGCCCGCTGCGCATCGTCGAGCGGTGCGCGCGGTTGCGGATTAAGGGTTGCGATCTTGTCTTTCCCGGCATGCGGCGCAATCGCCCGCTGTCGGATCAGACGCTGACGAAGCTGCTCAAGGAAATGGGCGAGCCATACACGGCGCACGGGTTCCGCTCGTCCTTCCGCGATTGGGTGAGCGAGGAAACGAACCACCCAAGCGACGTTGCCGAAGCAGCCCTCGCCCATACCGTCGCCAACAAAGTCGAAGCGGCGTACCGGCGTGGCAACCTGCTCGAAAAGCGGCGCCTGATGATGGAGGATTGGGCGAACTATTGCGATGGGAGGAAGCGGTGAGCCGCTACACCCGCGCGCGACGCCACCTGCTCCGCCAGTATGAGCGCGCGGTGGATCGGATCGACGAGGCCGACCGCGCCATCTTTCTCGGCCACCGGGTAGAGGAGCTAAGCTACCGCGAGCTTGCCGAGCGCCATGGCGTCAGCGTTGCCGAGGTCGAGCAAGCGATGATCCGCAGTTTGCGGGTCATCGCCCATTCGATTGATCGAAAGAACCGCAGGTGGTGGCAATTCTGGCGGCGTTAGCGCCGCTTGGACCTTGCCAATCAGCCGCCGCGCCGACAGGGTGCCCCCAACGATGAAAACCGACCTCGATCATCTTCCCGCCAACAAGCAGCGCGAGCTCGAACGCGTGAAGGCGATTGTCTTCGAAGAGTTTGAGGACGCCATCGCGCTCGGCACCATGGGCTGGAAGAAGAAGGGCCGGATCGACAAGATCATCCTTTACGGCAGCTACGCGCGCGGCGGCTGGGTCGACGAGCCGCATACGGCGAAGGGCTATCGCTCCGACTTCGACCTTCTCATCATCGTCAACGACAAGCGCCTGACCGAGAAGGTCGATTTCTGGGGCAAGCTTGAAGATCGGCTTATTCGTGAACTTGCGATCGACAAGACCCTCAAGACGCCGGTCAACTTCATCGTCCACACCTTGCAGGAAGTGAACGATGGCCTCGCGCACGGGCGCTATTTCTTCATGGACGTCGCGCGCGACGGGATCGCGCTCTACGAATATGACGACAAGCCGCTCCACACTCCCAAGCCGAAAACGGCGGAGCAGGCGCTTGCGATGGCGCGGGAATATTTTGACGAATGGATGCCCAGTGCTTCCGACTTCTACGATGGGCACGTAGATGCGAAGGCGCGGGGGAAATTGAAGAAGGCCGTTTTCGATCTCCATCAATCAGCGGAGCGCATGTACCACTGCGTCCTTTTGGTTTGCACCTTCTACACGCCGCACGTCCACAATCTGGCCTTCCTGCGGACACAGGCCGAGCGGATCGACATGCGGTTGGTCGATGCCTGGCCGCGCGAGCGACGTGAGGACCGTGCTCGCTTTGAGAAACTGAAAGAGGCCTATGTGAAGGCCCGCTATTCGAAGCATTACCGTATCACCGAAGAGGAACTGAGGTGGCTAGGCAGCTGCGTCGAGGAGCTCGGCCGCGCCGTCCACGCAATCTGCTCGGAGCGGATCGGCGCACTCGAAGCAAACGCTTCAATTCGCCCCTGATCATCTGATGCCATACGAAAACCGCGCGGCTTCGCGCGGTTTCGCGTGCCGTGTATGGCACTTTTGCGCCGTGCCATACGCTCAAAGCCGCAGAAAACCGACCATAACGTGTGCGCAGCTGGCACGGCTTTTATCTTGCCTTCCTATTTGGCTCCCTGATTTTCGAAGTTTTCGCCATTTCCATCTCTCCTTCATAGCGAGTAATCGGCCCCTATTCGACAGCAGCCGCAGAGCGTTCGCGAAGTGGTTC